>Ga0163179_10000757_pt1 | contig 23021 bp, 17 predicted proteins | sample AtlANTMetagenome_FD_109643 | JGI IMG/M metagenome (GOLD analysis project Ga0163179, IMG submission 109643) | Marine eukaryotic phytoplankton communities from the Atlantic Ocean - Atlantic ANT 2 Metagenome | ecosystem: Environmental > Aquatic > Marine > Oceanic | place: North Atlantic Ocean...
AGCTTCTTGCTCTCCTCATCGTTGTTGTCTACTCCCTCGCGCCAAAGCGAAGAAGCAAATTCACATACAGGGCAGTGCTCGCCAAAGTTGCGCTTTGGACAGAGGATTCCCCCGCGATGCTCGCCCACGTTATAGTGGAAGAACATTTCCTTTAGTGGATCGCCATCATTTGTCGGCACGATCCGAATATCTGTATCGCCCTCATCTGGCTTGAACCAGGGTGAGTTTGCGTCCTTGTTTCCTTCGCCGCGAAGGGATGCGAGCTTCTTTCGCATCAGTTCCATATCAATTCCCATTTTATTTTCTCCTATTTGTTGGGTAAAGTAAATCAAGCTTTCCTTGATTCCTATTGTATAACACTCAACGTAGCTTGTCAAGTGTATTCTTGTATTGCGTTAGTGTGGGCAACGCAGAGCCCAAAGTCTTGGTGTTCTGTTTCATAAATTGCATAAGAAATGCGTCGAAATGCGTTTTTAGGCTTATCCTTTAGCATATCAACAATTTTTTTGTGCAATCCTCCTTCTTTTTCTAATCTGTTTTTATTTATACATAAATAGTAACATATATCGCGTTCCATGTCAAGAGGATAAAGCCAATTTTCATCTAAATTTTTTGGATTTAATATTCCATATGTCCTAATGCGATTAATTTCTAAGGGCTTAGATGTCATTCCAATTTCTGGCTCAGCGTGTGTAAAATAATTTACATAATGAACGGTGGAAAATATTGATTCATTAATCTGATCGTAATATGTCTTAATTGGAATAGCGCCAATAGATCTTTCAACATCAACATTAGAAATTGCAGTAAATGAATTCAAAAGCCCAGATCTGGTATATTCCTGTAGGACGCTAAATACCACCTTGTCTAGCAGCTTGGGAATCCCAGTCATCAACTCGGCGTCGGGGCGTATATAAATAACGTCAATCTTTTTGTCTTTAATCTGTTCTAAGATGCCTAATGAGTAATTTGAACTAAACGACGAGCCTACTATAAAGAACTGGATGTGATCAGAGGTCTCTGAAAAAAACTTTTTAACCTTTGGGATGTTTTGCTCATATTCTTCCGCAGTCTCATATTGCTTGAGTCTAAATTTGTACTTTGAGCTTCTCTGCACGCTACTATTCATGACATAAACAGAGTAATTCTTTGTTTGTTTAAATTTTTCAGCGATGCTTGATGCTGCATTGCCTAATCCCACAATTGAAATCATAATTTTATCTCATTCAAATTATAATAATCTTTCCCGGCGCGCAAGTTAGCTAAGTATCCGTCCTCAAAAATATCACGGACGCCAATTACAATATCGCGATCCTCATCTGCATAGTCAATTACGATCTCATCATGAACGACATGAGAAATAAACGATTTTTTGCCCTCAAGCATCTTGTCAATCAAAACAGCTTTTTCCAACACACGATCGGAGGTTGTACTTTGGATTAAATAGTTCAACGCTTTCCTCTGCTCAACCTTAATTTTACGCCCATAGGGTGTACGAATATAACCGTCTATATAATATTTGTCAAGAATTTTTTCACGATCATAATATTCTGAATCAATATCATTTGATTCAGGATTATAAAGCCACGCAAAGAAATAGAGCTTTGCTTCTTCGCGGGTCATCTCCATATCATTAATGACGTTCTGCACGTTCCATTCGTGAATATCGTACTCAGGCTGGTTTTGCCCACATAGATCCAACAGAGTGCGGATTTCGGCACCATTATAATCAAGGCTCATCATCAAGTCATTGTGAGGCTTGATTATGCGACGTAAATCTTTCTTTAACGTAAGTATGGGAAATGATTCCGGATGTGTTGTTAGGCGCCCTGTTATTGTGCCAAACATATTGTAGTCAATGCGCGTAAAGTTCTTCATCAGCTCTTGGATTTTTTGACGATTCATGGATGAATAGAATAGCTGCTTGCAGTCCTCGCTATTAAGATTAAGTTTCTGGTAGCGAATCTTGTGCAGCAGCTTATATACTGCATCAAGATGCTCATAATTGGCTGGCTTATCGTATGTCTGAAATACATACTCTGTGATTTTGTTTTTAATCTCGCAAAACTGCACAAGGAAATCGTGAGGGATCAAATCGAATACGCAATGGTCAGCCATATTAACTTTAGCAATCTTAAAAGACTTCAAATAAGCTTTCATTTTTCTTTGGGTGGCCTGAAGTTCATTACATAAATCTTCTGGGCAGCAATCGGTGATATTGCGCCCTCCAGCGCGTATCCAGGCATACTCCACCGATGGATCCGTGATAGAGGCGCTATATCGCCATGTCTGTGTTAGATTATCTGGAAAATCCTCAAACGACAGTTTGCCGCCTGCATAAATTCCAATACATTCTGACTTATCGTCAAGTGCTTGGAATATCAATATCCACCTCCACTAGAATTACTTGTTGGATCATCATTGTTATTTTTTCTGCGTGCCGGTAAGTGTACATTAATATTATACGTCAAAGATCCCCTATAGTCAAATGGTCTGTTAATAATTCTTTCAAAAGCACTTAATGCATCCATTGAACTGAATCCTGATGGCACTATAGCAATTTTAGTATCAGGAGCCTGTTTGCCCTTAACCCCTAAGAAGTCCTTTTTTAAAGATTCAACATGCGATGCGTTCAAATTTGTTTCTTCTTCCCATACACGAATGTTAAAATACAGCTCAGGAAGTGAATTTTTACGCAATGAAGACAAAAATTCTGTCGTACTAGAGTAGCGCTGTGGTGTTTTTGTTCTTGATACTGTTGTGCCATCGTTATGGCTTTCGGTCTCAAAATATACGGGAGGAATTACCATATTATATAACGTAAGCAAGTCTCTTTTGATTTGATTATTTGAATAGTATACATGATGAGCAGATCTATAATATGTCTCTAAAACATAGTCTGTATAGCCGCTACCGTATTTAGCAGCATATTTCATCATCGCACTAGAGCCGAGATCGGCGACGAGGCGCCACGGATTATTACGATCGACCATAAAACCATACGTTCTGCATGCATTTAAATAAAACTCCCAATTTTTACTATTATAAAACATGTTCATCTTATCCTCATCATTATCAGATCTAATATTGGCTATTTCAACAACAAGTCCCGACACATTCATGGGACATCTTCGACTTTTGACGAATGCAGGCAAACTATAGGGTGTTGTCATGGCTATAGTCTCAACAACAGGTTTTAAGACATCAATAAATTGATCGCCGTTCATAATTTGAATATTGGCTTTACCTGACAGAGTGCGAGCAATTCCGTTTAAAACACCTGTTCTGTACTTAGTATATTCTGCTAACGGATCCACATATGCCTTGTGAACAACAAGGCGACTAAGGTGCTTGTCGCCGGCGTCAATCAAGCCTTTCGCGGCACACTTTCTGAACTGTCTTTCCAGGTCATTAAAGGCGTCTACAACAAAATTAATAGCCATGTGCTGCTTCAGATCACCCACATCAGCCACCTTATTAAATGTTTTAAATAAACTACCTCGACTGTTTGGCGGTGACCTTTTCGATGGGGCAACAAGCACAATAGGTACAAAATGCCTACTAACGCGACCATATAAATACTTTTCAGCAAAATTAAAATCAACAACAGCAGATTTGCTATTATTAACTGCTAAATATTTATTTGTTGCGCCTGAGTAAATGACACCTTTGCTGTAAAGCATCCTAGTGCTTTCTAAGTTACTTTCTTTAAAAAAAGTTGACATACATTAGCTCCCATCCCCGTAAAATTCACTGTACACCGCAAAAGGATTCCACCACGCCGGCGATCCTGCCGCCTCTGCAGCATCGATCGCTTCTTGTGCTGTACTCTCACGTTCTTGTTCTGCAGCGCGCTGGCGTGCTTGCATGCGCCCCTCAGCGGCGAAGCAGTATCTTTCTTCTCCAACGGACGAACGAGATTCGCCATCGTTTTCGTGACCTGGCAAATCTTCTGTAACTAACGCATGCGTGCTAGCTACCCATTTCGCATCTATTGTCGTGTTAGCATAGCCTGGACCAAAGGAGTGTTCAGAACGTATGATCATGTGATAACCGCCGATGCCTATTTGGGTTAAATCAACAATCTCGCTGCCAATCTTAGAGTTGGGTGAAAATCCAGCAGGATCTACATAAATATACAGACCCGGATATGCCTGAACATTAGCGTATGAATGAATCGTAACATCAAAAACTTCTCGCAGCTGTTTTAATCCATCATAGCCATCTTGTTCAAAGCGAAGTTCTTTTAATCCAGTAGTATCTGTTTTCTTTAATTTTATTTTTTTTGTAAGTCCGCGGTCGGCGCCTACATAGTAATGAAAAATACCGCTTGCAGCGTCTTCATCTTCAATGCCTCTCATTTTTTCAACAGGCTGCGTGCGTCCTGCATAATATACAAGCCAATTAACTTCTTTTTCAATTCCATCATCCGCGACAGGATTGCCTCTATTGCCGGCTATATTTAACGCAGGAATCGGAAAATATTGAGACGAGCCGTATGTGCCAATATTCATGCGAGCATGGAGCGGTCGGCTTTCGTCCATTCTGTACATTAAAATATCCGCTGTAATTTCATCTATTAAATCTTCTGTAATTTCACCGTCTGATCCAACAACACTGCCCATCTCCTCTCGGAAAGCTCTTTCAAGATTTGGATATCTTTGTGAAGCATCGACCATATAAGATGTACATGCTGCCTGATTAGTTCGAATCCTCTGTCTTGCTTGATTGCGAAAACACCGAGAATCGTTCAAAATATCACGACACAAATCGTTTATAAGCTCATTAATAAATTTTGGTAGCGGATAATAAACTTCATCTCTATCAGACATTTTTTTTGACAACCATTCAATGAAATATTTAACAGATATGGGAATGTCTCCTAGTGAATAAAATTCGCTTATAAAGTTGCCTTGGTGTACCAGTTCTAGCGGACCCAACAAAATACGAAGTTTTCGCAATTGCGTATCCATCTGTTGAAACCTAATTATGTGTGCTTCTAGAATTTCGCGCATCTTATTCCCTTCAGAAAAATTATATTGTGCTGAAATTTCACCTCTAAGACTTCGGAGATCTGAGAGGATGCTTTTATCAAAGGAGTTTCCATATTTGGAAGACATACCGTATAATATAATATCAATTAAATCGCTTACATAGAAAAAACTAACCGGCTGTACTTTTGTATCGGCGCCGGTCGCTGCTAAGGCGCGGAGCCTTCTTTGTTTGTCTTCTTCTTCTAATCCGAGTGCTTCTATTTGGCTAACAACTTCGTCACTTATAGAAGCTGGCGATGAGCCTTCTTCATAAACCTGAATTCCTCCCTCGTCTATAATTCCGTCAAGATTGTCGCCGGAAAAAACACTTTCCATGCCATCCCAATTTGGACCGGATTGTCTAAATCGATACACATCGTTAGATGTTAAATTTACATATCGAACTTTGTCCCAATACATCATTTCCGCCATAATTCCTTTCATGCTTTCGATTCTATAAATCTCAACTTCAGATGCCAATTCTTCTTTTAGTCCGCTTATTTGATCGGAATCACACTCGGCAGCAAATGCTTGAGTTTTTATATCTCTCATGATACGAGCAGACTCAGTTTTCATCTCCATTGCATGGCGCTCGCCGGCTAGCAAAGCCGGGTCAACCTCGGTATTAGGAAATATGTTAAATGCTGGTTGATCGAAAAAATCCTCAATATATGCAAAATAATTTATATTAAATTCAACACGACCATGATCATCGATGTCAAATTCATGAATAACGGGCGTCAAATTTAATGTTATATATGAATCATAAAGACCGGCGCGAACATCATCTGATAACGTGTGTGCTGAATCTTGTCCAAGTGTAAAAGCGCCGCCGCGACCACTTACAGAGCCCCAGCCAGTTTTATAGTTCCACCCAATGACCGCCTTAATACGAAAATTTAACTTATCAAGGTTGCTTACAATTACATCAGCTTTATTTGGATCAAGTGTCCCAAGTGAGAGGCTTTTAGCTGAGCCTGTTTTCAATGCTAAATCTACATATTTAAATTCTTGAATGTCTGTTTCTTCAGTGTCGTCAATATCAACATACCTGGGTCTAAGAAGCTCGCTGAAGGTATTGGCAAAAAGAGACAATTTGGCTTTGATGCTTTTTTTAATAGCAAAAGGGTTATCTGCCTCAAAAGAAAACGTGAAATCTTTTATTCCAACACCTTGCCCTCTACTATTATTGTCCCTAAAAAGATCAAAATCTGTTGACGTAAAATGTGAATCAAACGGGACTTCAAATTGTGTCTCATTGCCATCGTCGTCAATCAATATTTTATAAATACGAATCAACGGTTGCAAGTTAGCTATTTCGCTAGTCTTCATATTGTTTAGTTTTCTGAAAGTTGGGTATTGTGTTAATCTATTCATAAATCCGAAGGGATCGCCGTCCATCTGTAAACAAGCATTACTATTAGCGCTCTTTGATTGGCTTCTATCGGCAGTTTCAGAGCGACCCTGGTACCAATGATAAGGCAGCATTTTTTCAGTTTCTTTTTCAATCACTTGTCGTTTCCACTCAGAAAAGTAAGGCATTTGTGCCAATAAAAAACACTGCTCTCTGAAAAACGGCGGAACCTCAATATTGCGACCGTCGCCGACCCTTGTTCTGGCTGATGCTTCGCGCAATGCCGATGCGCGCTCTCGCCGATCGTCTGGTGGCGCGCCTTCTTGCCACGATCCGCTCCAATCCTCAGTCATGTCGGCATATGCTTCTTGTTTTCTAGCATACCAATCGTCTCTAGCCCACGTAAAGCACAAATAACACATTTGTTTTTCAGCTGCAAGGCACATGTTATAGATTGCGGTCAAATAAGCTTCTAAGGCGCTGTTAACGTTGCCTAATTGCAATGCAACTTGGGCTGAGGCATCTCCAGATTCTAAGTAGCGTTGGGAATATTGTAAATATTTGTACGCCACCCAATAATGAAACCATAGCAAATCTCCAAATGAAGACATGGCCTCACTGACAGCTGCGGTAGTAGCTGTCGTGCCGCCGGCGTCAACAAATGCATCCTTTGCTTGTTTAAGGACTCCTTCGCCGCTAGCTAATAGTCGCTCTACAAGACCGCGGTCATTGGTCCATTCCATTAAAACAGTACCAACGTCCGTGCCGGTGGTATCTTCTAATATTAAGTCTCCTGTAATCTCGGTAGGCCAGTTGGTGACGCCGGCGGCTGCTTCGCCAGTAAAATAATCATGATCCGCGGTGGCGGTGTCGGACATATGGTTTGTGGTGCCGGAAGTATTCCAGGAATCATTTTCTGGGTGTTGAAATCCAGTATAGTAGCCTCTCCAAACATACCCTTGATCCGACGAGGCGCCTCCCGCGAGGGAATCTTTACCAAGTGTGCGATCTTGAGTCTGAAGACGTTCAAATTCTGACCCCTCTGAGGTGGTGCCTCGGAAGCCGCCCACACGGCCCGTGGTGCTGTTGGCTTCACCGAAAAATATACCGATAACGTGTGCGGAGTAAAGATCCATAAAGCTTGTCCCAAGATTGCCCATCCAGCGCGAGCTTTCTCCGGTGGTGCCGTAAACGCCTTGATACATATCGCCTCCCAAACTCGTGCGGGTGCTTGAAGTGGTTCCTTGTACTCCCACGCGTATAGGACTTCCAACTTTTTTTGAAGCATCTCCAACTGTCACACCTTCTTCTGCTTCGTAAACTACCGCAGTTCTATCATTTAAAGCCATAAGACCAGTTCGACTAGATCTCATTGTAGCTTTTGCTGTGTTTGATGTTGATATTAGTTGCTGCCATTTTGTTTCCCACTGCTCAATATTAGCTTGCTCTTGAGCGTCACTCATTGGTTCACAAGCGCAATCCGAAAACTGTGCTGCGGCTGCAGCACCGCCCTCTGCTATAGCGGTTTCCATCGCCGCGGATGAGGATCTTCCGAAGTTCTCAGTGAACTCTTCAAGCGCCTGAGCGCCTGCGACCAAAGCATCGCCGATGGCATTCTCATAGGCGCCATTAACATCAATAGGGTTGTCATGTCCAAAGAGTACATCCAACGAGAGGCTCTCAGAATCTTCGGTACAAAACGGAGTGTACCATGAGTCATCATCCAGGCAGTCGATTTGAACATATGCATTATACCATGCGAGGGCGTCTGGAGAGCCCAGATATAAGCCAGAAGTAGTTTCGTGGCTTTGATTTTTGTACTTACTTCGCTTTAAAACAGCTCTTTCCCAAACGACCGAATTGCCTGCAAGATTTTCAGCAAAGCCGGGCGCCCAGCTATAGCCATAGCCATGGCTTGAGTCGCCATTTTCGCAAGTCGCCGAAGAGAATGGGTTTGTGGTATAACATCCGACTTGAGATGTCCAAAGTTTAGCACAGGGATTTGTGGTCCCGTCGGTACCCTGACCGCATGGGTTGTTATGACCAGCATTTGGAACCTCAACACAAAGCGTCGTATGACAATAATAATTACCTCCGGAGGATTCGTGCCACGTATAAGCAAGAATATAATTATTATTGCCTTCTGTCGAGAAGTCTGACAGAGCTTCATTTTCAACGCCATATGCCATGAGAGACTATACTCCTAAAACTTTAATGGCGGCGGATATATCTAAAGGAATTGTCAAAATAGCACCTATTTTAATATCAGCCTCAAGAGCATACCCATTCCACCATGCAATAACCCACCAAAAGTTTGAATCAGAGTAATATTTATCTGCTAAGGTATACAGGCGATCGCCATATTTCCACATGTGCTTATCTGTCATCATCTTGGCTCTCTGCCGTACTGATGGATTTCTGAGTATGGGGGTCGAATAGTGCCTGACAATATTAACTCCTCTTTCTTTACGTAAAGGCTCATAATACTCGGCATTGTTTTTAATAACAGCTCTTTTGTTAGATCGTGGCAATTTTAAAATCCTTTTAGGTCTTATCTATAAATAGCATTTGAAAAAAAAACTATTATGCTTATGTGTACCAGCTATGTCATCGTGATAAAAGCGCATCTGTAGTAGCTTCAGCTTCGTCGCGTGCAGCGTCAGAACCTTCCTCTGTTTCTGGACGCGGATCCACGTCGCGAACGTCTTCTTGGGAGTCCTCAAGACTCTCGCCGGCGCCCTCAACCGCTTCCGGGTCTTCCGTAAGGCTCTCGATTTCAACATCAGGCGCCGGTGGGTCTTCTGCCAAAAAAACGCCAAAAGGCCACGGGCGAGGTGCGTATTCCCTATTTTGCGAATCATTTATTGTAATTGTGCCTGTGCCAAAATTACCCTCAAGATCCCACCCTAACGGGTGCTCATGAACAGGCTCAAAATCTAAATTAATCTCAATAAGCCGCGGCATTATAGCTTTAAGTTGAGAACTCGCATTCGTGTCAGATGGCGAAACTTGTACTTTTTCAGCAACACCACTTGTATCACCCATATGGTGCAAAACGATAAAGTTACTTATAATTCCCAATAAACCATCGTCTTGATTCATTGCATACGCGTTATATAAATAACTACTATTTGAGCCGGCTGGTCGAGGACCGGCTGGAGATTCGGCGGGACGCTGGGGAGTTGTTGGCGGGGTATTCATGTTTTGAATCATGTTCATCATCTTTAATCTGACCATCGGTGATCGAGTAACAATTTGCGCTAGCGCCGTTTGTTGTGCAAGAACCGAATCGTTAATTTTTAACCGGTAAGAAGGATATAGAAACTGTATCAGTTTTTGAACTTTAGCCAAGTTTTCATATGCTTCGCCGTTATTAATTGCCGGAATTGCGAAACCAAGCGAAAGCTTTCTTCTAGTATTAGAATAAATAGGAACCGCGTCTGATCGACCATAAATTTTTTCAGCCTCCCATTCACATAAGAAAGTTTCATTGTAGTTGGTCACGAACGATTTGAAGTGGATTGCTGTATCTCGGTCTTCTTGCGTAGCTATACGACGAAAACTAATACGCATTCCAGCTTTTCCAAGAAATTCTTCCCCTGGACTTTGTAAGGTGTCGACAGAGCCGGAAGTATATCTTCTATAATTAAATTGATCGTAAAATTCATCCATTAGTCTGCTGCATCCTCTTGGTCAAGATATTCTTCATATCCATATATTGCATCAATAAGTTCTTGATCTTGCTCACTTAAAACGCTAGACTCGCTTTTAGAAGATCCAGATTCCCCTAATATTTCATCCCACTCTTCATCAGTATTGTGCATTGCATCTGGATCTTCTAAACGCGCTTGTTCCTCTTCTGAATAGAGCGACCCTGGATCAATCGTTAAATCTCTTCCTGTCATATCACTCCAGCTGCCGCGCTCACTTCGTTCGCCGTACTGTATACCAATAAAATCCGTATTAGGATTAGTCCATGGCTCATCTTCATCGCGATCGTCGCGGTCTCTCCGGTTGCAAAAAATACGACACTCGCGATCTAAGCTTTCTTCGGTTCCTTCCTCTGCAGCTTGCTCTTCGTCTTCCCCTGCAGTTGGCGTTTCTTCTTCGGGCTCGTCGACCGGTTGTTCGGGATCTTCTGGACCGCCTTCAGGTGGACCGTCAACGAGCGGTGAATTGGGCGGAGCAGGTGTCGCAGGTGGTGCCGGTTGATGTAGGGGCGCGCCATACGGGAAGTTTGAGCCATTTTCATCAGCAGTAGTAAACACGCCGAACTGATCGTTAGCGTTCCACCCAAGAGTATGCTCATGAATCGGATTAAAGTCAAAATTAACCTCTATCAGTTTTGGCAATATCGCCTGTAGGCTTCCTGGTGCACCAGATGTGTCGGCGCTCCAAAATTTTTCGATAACACCCTCAGATGAGTCTAGATTGTACTGAAGAGATAGGCTTCCAATATAACCCAGCAAGCCTTGACCTTCCATATCATAAGATTCATATACGTTGCTAGCATTACTAACATCAAGCCCATTAATACTTAAATTATTGGTGTCTCTTAATATGTTCATAAATTTAACTCGCAATACTGGCGACTGAATGATAGTTTGTGCTTGTGCGGGATTTGTATACGTCGGATATAGAAATTGTACAAGTTTTTGAATTTTACCTAAGTTTTCATATGCTTCGCCTTTACTGCTTGCCGGAACTTTAAATGAAATTGAAATCGTTCGAGCCGTATCTTTAAATAAGTATAACGGATCTGTTCTACCTAATAACTGCTCAGATGCCCAGTTGGTCTTATAAGTTTCGGTAAAGCTCTCAATAAATGCTTTGAAATTGATAGTATTGCCAGTTGGAATATGATAAATTTGAATAATTTTGCCGGCATTTGCTTGTATGTCGTCACCCGAACTTTGCAAACTCCTGCCATCATTCTGGTATCGTTGATGATTGAAAATTTCATAAAATTCAGACATATCTTACGTATTCTCCTTGTGTTTTCTGCTATTAAGGCTTCACGTATGAAGCATATTCATCGACCGCTATACCCTTCATTAGTTCTGTTGTTGCAGGTCCGTCTAGCTTTATTGTAAATTCAGCATCTGTAATGGTCACTTGTTGAGTGCCACTATCTCCCTGATTGGCATTCGGGGCGGCTGGAGCTGCATTAACAGTTACAACAGCCGTTCTCAACGCAGTCATAGCATTCGCAAAAGCGCGAGCTTCGTCCTCTTGTGTAGAATTTATTGCGTTTGACAATTGTTGCGCTTGTCTTGTTATATTATCTAGGTTGACAGAAGCGAGACCTTGTATCTGGCTCATAATTGAGTTTTCTGGCGCGGCAGTATCGGCGGCGAGATCTACCATGGCAGAGCGCAGGGTTCTGAGCCCTTTAACGTTTGCATCAATATCAGTCAAGCCTGTAAGTGACTGGGCTAGAGCATCAATTGCGTCACCAATAGAACTAAGCCCAATGGCGATACCGCCGGCAATCACAGCCATCAAGCCAAGGGCGCCCATAAAAGCCCAAAATTGCGGTCCGGATGTTAGTAGAGTAATTGCCCACATCATCCCCATCACCCCCAAGCTTACTGCTGCAATGCCGGCAACAGCTGGCCATGCAGCATCACCTAAGCCGGAAAAAGACTGAACAAGGTAGCCCATCGCAAGAATAACACCACCAATAGCGGCGCCCAGCGCCAAAATAGCAGGAACTATCATCCATATAACTTTTCCGGAACCTGCCATAACAGCAGAAGTCGTTGTAGCAGTAGCAGCCATGGCTTGCATTGCAGCAATATACGGACCAGATACGGCAGTGATGCCGATTAAGGCAACCTCAAGACCAGCTAACCCCGATAATAGCGCCCCAACCGCCGTAGCGTGTCCGCCTGCAGCAGTTGCGGCGCCGGCGTTAGCCACGCCGAGACCGCCCACACTAGTTCCTGCGGCGGCGGAAGAGCCAGCCACAAGCCCCATCTCTGTAACGAGCGCGGTCATTCCCGCGACCATGGGTCCCATACCGGCAACAACGCCGACTGCCTTGGCCGCCATGACAGATAGACCAATCCCGAAAAGACCCATGGCGATCATTCCAATGCCCAAGATAGTTCCCCAGAATCGCACTTTTTCGATAATAGTGTCAAAATGTTGTGGGAGAGCCCTAAGAGTTTTAATCCACTCATCCATTCCACCGAGCATCTCAATAATTTCATCTGAGTTTTTTGCTAAAGCAGCTGTGAATGCTTCTTGAATCGACTGAACCGCTAAAGATTCTTCTGCGAGTTTTTCATAGTCTTCGGCTGCTTGCTCTGTAGATCCGGCTAACAAGTCTGTTCTACCAGACATAACAAGTGCCAATTCGCTAACATCATTAAGACCTAACGCATCTGCATAAAATATCTTTTGGTAATACGACATATCATTAAACGCCAGTCCGGCGTCAGTAAGCGCGCCCTTCATCATTTCAAAACGCTCAACTGGATCAGTTGCCATCATTAAGTCCATAGCATTTACCATATTGCTACCAACTGCAGCATTAAGTTTAGCCGCGGCAGTTGCAGCGCCTTCAAAAGTATCCGCAACATTAGTCATATCGAGGACCTTTTCTAGTTGCATGCCCGTTACCTTAGCGACTCGGGAAAGATCTTTAAACGTATTCATACCATCAGTACCAAACTTAGCTAAACTGGCGCCGGCAGCTGCAAATTCTGCCTGCAGTTCAGCGGGCGCTCGCCCTATCTGTTGTGCATATCTAAAAATCTCATTATTTGCATTGTTTAGCGCCTGACCAGACATGCCAAACATTTTTGATTGAATTTGAATGCCTGCTGCTAAATCATCAACTGCAACACCATAATTCGCCAAAACAGCTGTATTTTGCTGTAGCACTTGTTGCTGCTCTGCCGACATAAATGTAAAGTCGGTGAATGTGGTAAAGAGCGCCTGTGCTGAAGCGCTGGCTTCCTCCATAGAAACACCAAATTCGACAAGAGCTTGATAAGTTTGCGTCACACCTTGAGCCATCCCTAAAGACGCGCCGGTTGCTTTCATAAACGCATTTTCCATGTTATAAGCGCCCACAACCATGTTCACTAGATCATTAACGATATTTCCAATTATGCCAGTTCCAACTGAAGATGCAAAAGCTATCATACCGGCTTTACCACCTTGTAGTGCTTTTCCAATCTGACTTATTTTGCCAGCTATGTCAACGCCATCAAAAGCGCTCATAACACCGCCAAGCTCTTTACCTAGCTGGCGTGCGGCTTCAATACCTTCCTTCTGGCTAACTACAAACTTGTCTTGGTTTGCCAACAATTCTTCTGATATGTGCATGCGCGCTTTAGACTGGTCGACCATCTCCGTATACTGTTGCATGGTTATGCGACCGGTCTTTAGCGCTTCAGCAGCAAAGTTTTGAAGCCTTTGCTCTACTTCAACTGCTTGACCAGCAAGAATTGTTTTTTGTTTAACACCCTTTGCTTGTTCTTTATATACTTCTAATAATTTGGTGGCTGCTTTTAGCTCATCTTCAAGATATTCTACACTCTCTCTTTTAATTTTTCCTATTTCTCTAAGGTATGCTAATTCTTCTTCTGTTAGAGCGTTAAGGGTTCGCTTATCCTTAATCTCTTGGTCGGTCAAATTTTTAAGTTTTTGTTTTTCGTCGCTTGTGAGAGCCAAAGTAAGTTTCCGCCTTTAATGGTATTTTATTAAATAAATACAGCCTATGATATAAATAGTTTTTATAAAAAAAAAGACAGGGCTTGCGCTCTGTCTGATTCAACACATAAATAATAGAAATTAACCGCGAGGAGAGTTGTGTTTCGTTAATACCTGGGAGTTTTTTGAGCCGCTGCTTCCTTTGGCACTCTCCACTGCTTCTTTTTCCATCTTGAGCTGCCTTATCAATCTCTGGACAAACCATTTTCTGAGTGCGACGGGTAAATTATAGGCTTCAATGAAGGACCATCCACCTGAATATTTTAGATAAAAGAACTGATCATACACGTTCTCCATATATTCATCGCTTAGGCCAAAAAAAGTCCGCACCAAGCGGAACCTCCATTTCCTGCTCAAAATCACACTCAGCGCAGGCAAACGTTTCTGAGAGTTCAATGTTAGGGGTAGCCATCTGATGGGCTAATCTTAGGTGTCGGGAATCCATAGACGGAATATTATCAATTAAATATTTTTTGGCTTGCAGCGTTGTGTCATTCGCAACTGCTACAATTATAGAATCCAAGTGGCTTGTGACGTTGTTTTCAATACCTCTATTGTTATTAGCTTTTTTCTTTCTAGATGTCACTCTACTAATAATTGATTTTTCATCAGCACCCGTTAATAGCCTAAACGTAACAGTCAGATCAGTAACAGGCAATTTTACATCAAACGTTCCGTTTCCATTATCAATAACATCCATTTCGTCTGATATTGAAGTGTGGTTCATTTTAGCATCTATTAGGTCAAAACAATAATTTTGTGAGGCACCGCATGCAGGGCAAGTAACGCTTGTCTCATAATTTGCGCCGTATGCAGCAATTCGTGCAGCTATGATAATTGCGTTTCGATCACCTACAAGTAAATGATCCGCATTAATCGATTGATCAATAATTAAGTTCTTGATTACCCTATCTAACGCCACACCTTTTTTCAACAACGAACGTGAAGTTAAGATATCTTCCTCTTTCGCAGTCATATGTTTAATTTCAATTGTATCTTGCTGGTGTAGTGGGTGTCCAGCTGGGTAATAAATACCTTTCGATGGAATGTCAACAAACGTAGTTGGCACAACGAAGGAAAATGGCTGTGGTGACGTGGATGTTGTTGCTGCAGCAACTTCGCCGGCGCTAAAATCTTGAGTGCCGCCTAGGCGATCTCTATTTCTTGACAATTTACACCTCTCATGTTGTTATGTCATTATTTATATTATATATGAGTTTGCTTAATTTTATAAACTTAACGGAGCTACACCATCGTTGTGGCGCCGGGTGCTCGGCTTTGAGCCGCAAAAGCTACTGTGCTTTCCCCGTCGGTCATTGTCGCCCAATCATACTTCATAGTTAATGTTAATTCCGTTAAATCGTCGGCTCCGTATTCAAGATCTCCAAATTTCATTTCTGTAATGATGGGGTTTTTTAATTCCCATGATTCAAGATCTTCTCCAACACCATTAATTTGTGTAACAACAACCTTTCCAAGTGCGCTAGACATCCCAGCTTTCGTTAGCGTGTGCCATGAATTTTCGTCAGCGGGAACACCATAACCCGAATTAAGCATAATCTCGCCAAAAATTGACGCAACAGAAGGGTCTGTAGGATCTACAAGCGTAATCGTGACGTCGTTCCAAGTAACAGTGCCGGGATAGTAGAACGTATGGTTTAAATATTTATGTTCGGTTGTGGCCACAGAAAAAGAGGGCTTTGTCGCTGTTTTAGCGTACCATACTGTTGAACTGGTTCCGGAATCGGTGCCTGTGATTCCCGCAATTGATACCAGAAATCTGAACTTTCTTTTAGGGTCGGCGATACCGCCGGCAGTGAAATCTTTACTCCAAAAATCAGACATACTTAGAATTCTCCTTCTTTATAGTATATAGTGTTCTGCGTGTTTTTTTAATCATCAAACGATGCTCCCGACGACATAACTACGAAATCGATAGCTATGTATTCAATCGCCCTAGTGGGCTTAATCATAATCTTGGCGTAGAGTACATTTTGATCGATTAAGTCAGGCGTCGTGGTGGTTTCATCCAGAATCAGCTTATAATCTGAAATTCCAAACGTTGCTTTTGTGTTCGCCAACAATGGCTCGATAAGCGATGTGAAGTTTAACCATGTTGCGCGAGTGTTTTGCTCGAACAGTACCTGATTTGAAAGAATTGAAATTTGCTTCTTAAGGTAAATAACCAATCTGCGGACATTAATTCTATCGAGTGCGGTAGAGCGCTCTTGAAGCGTTTTCTGTCCGAATACTACGATTCCACTAGATGGGAACGATGCAATTGGGTTAATCTTACTCTCATATAAAGTGTCACGCTCATCAGAGGTTAATCTTTCTGATACGTTAACAACTGGTATGCCAGCGGCACCATCAGTAAGACCTCCGCGATTAAATCCGGCTGGCGCAAACCATAGCTCCGATGCTGCTTCTGAGCTAGCAAGGACGCCCATCATTGCCACGCTGGGCGGGATCCAAAGGAGCCTTCCAGTGTTTGCATCTCTTGTCTGAACCCATGGATAAAATGTGCAACCATAGCTAGAATCAACTCTTCTATTTCTCAATGCTGTAGCGGATGTTGTAGGTGTGGTTTGCGAAGTTCTTTGATCCTTAGAGTTGTAGTATGCTTCCGCAGGGGGAACATATACATCGGGAAGATCAATAATCGATAACGCATCTCCGCGGGCAGAACAGACATCAATCATGTGCTCTGTCAAGCTATTTTGAGTAAGCCCCGGCGCAACTAACAAATTCATGTTAATGTACTCAGGATCTGCAACCGTGTCCATTGCCCTCAAGTAGGTATGGTAAACATATGAACTATCTTCATTAGAAGTGCTAGCCATTGCGCCATTATACATTGGATCTGGCTTCTTAATATCAAAGCCATCAAATCCACCCCAGAAAGGTGCTGTAAATCGGTTATAGTTAGCATCTAAAAGCGTGCTGTATGAATTCACCGCAGTCACAGAAGTGCCGGCTACGCGGGAACCTGAGCGATAATAATATTGAGAAGAATCATTCTTCCTGATATTATCAAGACTAAAAACATAAGTCCATGCATCAATACCGGTTGATAGCTGCTTCGCAGGAGGATCAGCGCTAACGGGATCATCAACAAATCCAGCGTGGAGCAATCTGTGCATGTCAACATAACTTCGGGCTGCTTTTTTACTTCCGGAAGCTCTTGTGTTTTGCCACCCAAAGTAAGCTTTGGTAGGATCGCTCATTGGACCATCGGAGGCTGACTGTCTAAGTCTATTTTTGGGGAAATGAAGCGATGCTGTTAATCCAGAGTTGCCGCCGAGCGCAGTTCCACCGGTTAAGAAGGTGGAAGTGGATGTGTAGCTTTGTCTGGCTAAGACCCGTTCCTGTCCTGTTGATGGCAAGTTACCAGACGCAATGATAAACTTGCCTTTAACGCCAGAGTTTTGAGAGCCACCAGGATCTCCGGATCCGGAAATGAGAGACTGAAACCCAGGAGGACCAAAATATCCGAAGGGGAGCAAAAGGGGATCAGATGCACCAGTCTCAACATCTTCTGCCATTTCTACATAAACAAAAGAGGAGTTATTTGCGTAGTCGCCATAAGTCTTTAATCTTCTTGCGGTGGTATCCCACTTGCTGTAACGATCTCCAATCTTTCGCGCAACAAAATTAGGCGAGGAGGGATCGAGCGTACAGCCATCAAATCTTTCCAAGATAGAGGGTGAGTCATCATAATCATCAATCTCGCGCAGTACAACAGAGAAGGTACCGTAATCACTTAGTGTGGTGGTTGAAGCGCGTACTCTTTCGATTGAAACTTTCACGTTCTTATGGAGCCACTCACCATGACCGCGACCTTTCAAGCGAAATAGTTTTGTCATTTGAGCTGGCTTGTAAGTTGCGGAATCTCCAGAGAGATCCTGTCCGATAAACCAGCCAGCAACCGCCTCGCGAGAAGGCTGTCCTTTCATGCTATGCGGGCCCGTGCCAAGCGTACCACTGAGGGCAATACCATAAATAGCCCCTTGGAGCGTCTGCGCTTCTGTCAAGTTTTTGTTGTCTGCAGTACGGTAATCTCTCAATGCATCTTCAAAAGTTTCACCTAACAAGATGTGCTCTTGTGTCGCATAGAATGTTCCTGAAGTATTCAAGAGTTGCGGGTTTGTGTTAAATCTCTTGCGAATAAAGGTATCCTCATTATCATCAAAGCCAAACTGAATAGTGTGCTCAGCTTGGTTAGAATCATAATAAATCGCAGTAAAGACACCGTTTGTATCTGAGCCAATGGCAGCTGCAGAGCCACTGTAGCTGCCCGCACCACCAAGGTCGGCGCGCAATGAGCCAGTTAAAACAATAGATCCGCTATCCATATACCAAATAGCAGCCAAGATGCCGGCTGTTCCGCCCACGCTCGGAGCATGGTCGCCGACCTGTTGACCAATAGGGAGCTTGGCCATATCAGCAGAGGCGCCGGACGGAAATAACCATAATCCATAAGCGCCGCCATATGTGCCGTCGAGGTTCGGATCTGATAATCCGTTTGTTGTTTCCCAACCAGCGGACGCATCACCGCCCGTTGTGCTTCCGGCACTAGTTTCCTGCCCAAGAAGCCTAACGTAATTAACCGGTCCAACATTGGCTCTAAGGAACGCTTTCGCCGCATATGTGCCATACATTGGTGATTGATAGTTTCCATCGCGATAAATATCGCCACCGCCGCGACCAGGGACGGTATCGCCAAAAACTTCGATAAACTGCTCAAAGGAAGCGATTTCGACAGGCTGCATAGCAAGCCCCTTTCTAGATCTTCCAATGATAACAGGACCTATCGTCGTGCTGCTAGCAGGGAGTTCTGAATTGTCTATTTCGTTGATAAACACTCCAGGAGATACAAATTTAAAGCTTGATACGGGCATATTTTAATTCCTCTTTTAAAAAACGACTTATTTCAGTTCGCAATCATACTTTAAATAGTATTTTGCATTTCAAAAGGCGCCCATAAAGCTAATAAAAAGCCAATTTTCAGTTCAGGAACTAACATTAAAGAAACCATCAGGAGCTGCAGCAACAACCGACTCTTGCGGAAACAATATTTCAATCACATTTTCTTCAACCTTTACAATGTTGCGATCGTCGTTCGGTCCCTCTCCAATCAGATATCCTAATACTTTTATCGTTATCTCGCTTGAAAAGGTTCTGATATCCTCCCCGAGAGCACCAACATTGTTATCGTGAGTGAACCCTTGATCAAAAAAGCCTTCGTAAAGGTGTCCGTTTCTGCGCATGATAAATCCATTTATTTGTCCTGTTCGCGTAATAAAAGGAGCCATCAAGTTATTCATTTGTTGCTGATATTCTGTTTTAATTAATATTTTGTAATCTAAATTCACATAAATCGGAATTGGAATGCTCAACGTTTTGACAACCATTCTTTTGTTGACTCTTTTAGTCCATCTTTGGCGGGTGCCAGAACTATTTGTTCTTGAGCCATATGCAACAGCGGCATTTCTGGTTTTATCCTCAACAATTTTTTTTGCAATTACCATTCTGCCTGTACGTCCGTCTTTTTTGTCGGAATATAAATGCGCCTGAAAGCCGCCTTTTCTTGTAGGATCTTTTGTTATACCCGAGCGCTCGATACTAATGACGGGCAGCTTAATTCCCCCGGCGTCATCTCTTAAGTCTTTGTTGTGCTTAATTTGATATGATCGTTCAGGCGCTTGCCATAAAACAGGCACTTTTTTAAATCCTTCATTAGAATAAGCGCTTAGGTTTAAATTTTCATTAATCCACTCCATTATAGCAGTATCAATATTCTCAATATTAGACGCCAACATTCCAATCTCAGAAAGCTTTAAATCTGAGCCGACTGGAATTAGCGCAAAGTCAAAATCATCAGGTAGCATCGAAAAGTCCCTTTCTTGCCTTTCTACAACGAGCGGCGATTTCAAATTCTTTGTTAGCTTGACCAAAAAGTAGTTTTGGTTCTGATAATTTTACAATTTCATAATAATAATCGTTGTACAGAACAAAGTCGCCTTCGCGAACATATAATTTTTGATCCTCTTCAACTCTTCTTTTGTGAAAATGCACTAATATCTCCCATTCTTTATCAATACCAACACCGTCAAGATAACTAGTGGAATACTCAGTAAATTCGATAAGAGCATATACCCTAACGGGGGGGAGAAAGGTTTTTTCAATAGCTTCGCCATATAATGGATGAAAATTTGTAGTCTCCAAGTCGATGGCATAATATAAAATCTGCTGACCAATTACTTTTTCTATTAATTCATCGTTTACCTGCTTAACAAGGTCTCTTTCTTTTTTACCTAAGAATAACGGAGGTGGAGGAGCCTTTGGTCTGTTCCATTGGTCATCAGCCATTTGTCATCACCCCACAAAAATTGGCAATGGAGAATTTTTGAACGCCGCGGCGGCGGCATCAGTCATCTCTGCATCATTCTTAGCCAGTTCCTTATAAACAACACTATCTAGAATTTCCATTAGTTTAGTTCTCAAGCTTTCTTGTTCTTCTTTTGCTTGTCCTAGCAGCTCTGCATGATTTAAAGTTACACTCTCGCCAGGAATCGGCATTGTGGTAAACTTGCCTCGAATTTGACCAAGCATTTCTTTACACAAAGCTAATGCATATTTACGTATCCACTGCTTACCCATAGAGTTAATACTTTCGTAAGGAATATTATTATACGGTAGCGTATTCATATTATTGATACCCAGCATACCTTCATTATAACGTGTGTTAACGTCCCACGGGCTTTGATCTACATAAAATTCAACCCAGAATCGATCCATGTCATCTAAACCCCAGTAACTAGGGGTGGGATATAGCCTTAAAAAATTGTCTTTAATCTCGTAAGAATAATGTGATGTTCTGGTATATATCGAATCCTCATACATGATCGCTTGCATTTTATTCTGCCATGTGGGAATAATCTCAAATGTGGAGTCATCGGCAAATTGCCCATATGTAGAATAGTTGCCAACCACACCAACGCCGCCATAGTAGCCATAAAAACGCCACATAGCCCTAGGAGAGCGATAATAAACTTTAGTCACTACAATTCTTTGATTATCATCTACAGCGCCAGCAAAGTCAACTGTATTACCGCCATCATCCTCGCCGCTGGCTGATGCAGTTTCAACGATAGTTTGAAGATCGTAGTCTTGTTGATTAGTGCCCGGCTTAAACGAAGCCGAATATATTCTATTAGTACCGCCATAGCCACCAACCGTTGACACAGCATCTCCGATCTTTCGCGCCTGTGCATACTGGAATCTCGGGTATCTTAATTCAATGTTGGATCCGCTAAGGGTGTCACCTAAAATAAGCTGCCCCTTCTCGTTAAACGATCCTGTAGCTGCGCCCAGGGAATCTGCAAGACTGTTTTTGCCTTGATGAATATTAACGATATATGAATATTCTAGGCATGCCTCTTCATATGCTGCATACACGTTGGCCGGCGTAAGTTCAATATCAATAACATCACCGCCAAGCTTCTTATATACATAATCAACCTGTTTTGAAGCCCCAGTTAAAAATCCCTGCGAGCCCGTATACGCCCCAATGGGGCATGCGACAGCGACTTTGTTCGCGCTGCCTGTTGTCGTTAAAATTACGGTACTGGTTTCCGATATCGGAGCAATTTGCCTTGTCATACACGAAGCCTCCCACTAGTAATAAGTAGTGTAGGGATCAGCTTTCTTTCTTAGATTTTGATTTCGACTTTGTTGTGCTCGTCGCCTTCTTTGGGCGTGCGGTTGTCTTTTTTGTTGTTTTCTTGACCGTTGCTGTTTTTGGCGCCGTTTTAGTGGTGAGATCCGGGGATTTAACAGTCGGATTAGACGCAATAGTCGGCTCTTTAGACGTTAAAGTTGTGTGCGTCGTATTTTGTGTTTTTTCAGAAATATTCACTGCTTCCTTGGTAGCTGTTTCTGTGATTATTGTTTGCTCTGTTTCAGTATTGGCCAAAAGCTTGGCTCGGGGGTGACTAGCGTGCTTTGCGGCAAACTTCGCTTTAGCAGAATTTAGTCTTCTTTTCTTACCCATAAAAAACTCCTATTTTGTGTAGTAACTAGTGCAAAAAAGCAAAAATCTCAAAAATTTGCCGGGGAAAAAATTTGACAGATCGCCAATTTTTAAAAAACCCCCCAATCCGAATGGAAAGGGGGGAAAAGTATATTTTAATTTAAAATTAAAATTAGCTCTTGATAATGTACTTAACAAACATACTCAAATAACCATTAGCATCAGTAAGGTTGGCACCAGCAACGGTAACGCGCATGTAAATAGTGGATGCGCTACTCTGATAAAGTGGCGCAGCAGGAGCGAATCCAAGCGCTCCACCGCTAGCGTGAGGCAAGTTACCTGCCGAAACACTCTGTGAAACACCATTAGCGAGATCACTGCTCGTTTGGTTAACCTGCACTGCAGCAACGATATCCTGTGCTCCTTCGGAATCACCGAAAGAAACAGTAATTGTGGTGCTTGAAGCAGCGTCCACATCGTCCTCGCTGACCATATAGCCAACATCGGTGATCAGTGCATTAGCTGGAAGCGAGACGCTCCAAAGATCATTATTTTGCTGAGCTACTGGAAGTGCGGTAGCATCGCTGTACTCACACAACTCAACACCCTTAGCATTATTAATTACCGATAGATTTAAATTTAAATCTCTCTTTAAATTTTCAAGTAAAGCCTGGGTTCTAGCCAGACCTATTCTTTTTGTACCCATTGTTTATAATCCTCCATTTATAATCGTATCACGAAACAATACAAACCCCGAAGGGCTCACATGTAAGTAGTTTCAGGCAAACGAAAGCCCCCGTCAAACGACGGAGGCTTTACATTTATATTGTCGCTATGATTTAGCTAGTAGCACCAGCCTCACCGACGAGCCCGC
>Ga0163179_10000758_pt1 | contig 22992 bp, 18 predicted proteins | sample AtlANTMetagenome_FD_109643 | JGI IMG/M metagenome (GOLD analysis project Ga0163179, IMG submission 109643) | Marine eukaryotic phytoplankton communities from the Atlantic Ocean - Atlantic ANT 2 Metagenome | ecosystem: Environmental > Aquatic > Marine > Oceanic | place: North Atlantic Ocean...
AAGTTCTTCATGATCGCCCAGCTGGCGTAAGTACTGAACTTATTGCCACGGGCATAATCGAACTTTTCGGCCGCTCGGATCAGCGACATATTCCCATCGCTGACCAGCCCAAAGAACTCTTCCGACTGGGAAACGTGTCTTTTAGCGATCGATACAACGAGTCGTAGATTCGCCTGGACGATCAGGTTTTTGACTTCGACGGCCTGATCGTACAGCGATTCAATCTCGTCCATGACCGAGCTTTTTGCATTGGCCAGATCGATCGATTCACGCAGCTTTGACGCTTTGTATTTGAGGAAGTTCAGCTTGCGGAATAGGTGTCCTTCCTGCTCGCGGTTCAGGAGGGGCACGTCGTACAGCGACGCCAGGTAGGGCGGCAGTCCGCTTGGCGGTCGCGCCGCTCGACTTTTCTTGTCGCTTTCTGGTAACGGTCCCATGATCGTCTTTTCGGCGTTCCGTTTGGAGAAGCAGTCGTTGGGGATGTGGTCCAACGGCAGTTCCAGAATCCGCTCGGCACGCATCTCGTTGATCACGCGATAGATGCTTGTTTTCGTGCGGCAATGCCGCTTCGCCAACTCATCCACCGACGTGCCTCGACGATATTGTCGGAAAATCGTATCCTTCGACTCGACCGTCAACGGGCCCGTCCGATCGGGGAAAATGGCCAGATCTGGATGAGCAGCGTCAAAATGTTTTAACGTGTACCGGATCGTTTCGATGCTGCGATTCATCTGTTTCGCGATGCGTCGAGTGACTTCGGATGGGGAGCCACCGGCACGGGCCAGGCGGCGAGCTCGTTGGACGATTTCGCCTCGCTCTTGATCGGTGAGTTGGCTGAATCGTTCGCCACGTTTGACGCGTTCGCGATTATGAGTGACGAAGCGATCTACGCTTCGTTGCAGAAAACCAACTCGCTTGCGACCGTTGAAGAGGAATCGTCGACTGACGAGCCCCTGTTGTCGCCAACGAGAAATGGTTTTGGTTGATACGTTGAACATCTTGCTGAGATCGTCCACCGTGTAGACCGGTTGACCAACCTCTTCCACGCAAATATCAGCAGCGTCGGAAACGTCTTCGATGAACAACCGCAGATCATACGCCAGGTCTTCGCCAGCGATGGTCAGATGAGGAGTTGATTCGGGGCGGTAGCCCGTCACGCGAAAACATAGCAGCTCGTAGGGATACGTTTTTTCAACGTCGATCTCGTGAAGCAGGTCTTCGGCGTTGGCGACCTGTTCAAGTTTCCTCTCACGCGGTGCGTACCGGACCTGCTGGTCTCGCAACTGCTTCAAGATTTGACTTCGATATTCTGAATGCATCACCCACCTCGTTCTCTCATCCGTTACCGGACAAAGACCGGTGTTCCCTGCGACTCCCATCGCCCGATCCAAAATCCGAAATTGCTGACTGGCGGTTGATCCCCAATCCGCGAAAGCCGACAGTTAGTTCGTCGCGAGACGACAAATCTTCATGGCGGCTGTGGCGAAGTTGCCGAAAAGCGGTTCATCTTGCGAATCTTTTCAACTTTTTCGGCCGCATTTCCGATTCCAACTTCGTTATAGCCATCTACGCAAAAACAGTTGCAAATGATCGGGCCAATGTTCGCGCTTTTGCCCGTTCTGTGTTCGTTGTACCGGCGTTAACTCCTTCTAGAAATACGGTTTACGACCTCCGGTCGGACCTCACATTATTCCGTAACAGCCCGCTCGCCCGAGTCAACCTCGTCGTTTTTTCCGGCAATTCTGTTCATGTTTGCTGTCACGTCAGGTTGCCCAAACTTGACATCAAAGTTCGCCGGCTCGGAAGTCGATCTACCCTTTAACCCCGTCGATGTCGAACGAGCCCGGAGAAAACCCATGTTGAACAATTTTTCTCGCGATTTTTGTTCCCGAATCCTGCGTTTGGCGAGCAGCATTGCAATCGTGCTAGCCGGGAGTTCGCTGAGTCGGGCCGAAACCGTCGACCTCACGCCTTCCGTATCCCGCCATAATCAACGCGTCAAAGTGGTGTTTAAGGTGACAGGAAATCTCATGTCGCTGCAAAAGAGCGAGGGGAAACCCGATTTGCACCCGCTCAAGGCGGTCGGGAATTACGTCTACGAGGAACGCGTTCTAGACGCTGACACCGGACGAAGTCTCCGCTATTTCGAAGAGGCTGCCTCCGATTTTGAAGTCGATCAGCGACACCGTCGCTACGAGCTTCGGGAGGATGTTCGCTGGATTTTGGTCGACCCGGAAGAGCTCGAGAATATGCATGTCTCACCCACCGGGTCGTTGAAACGGGAAGAGTTAGACCTGGTGGAATTACCTTGCGGTAGCAATCTCGTCGACCTTCTGCTGCCCAAAGCCGAAAAGTCGCCCGGCGATAGCTGGACGCATGACGACAAGCTGCTCGCTCAAATGTTCAATCTTGATGCTGTTACGGCGAACGACGTTAAAAGTCAGTTTGCCAAGATCAAGGATGGTGTGGCCTATATGACGCTAAGCGGCAACCTGGTGGGGACCGTCGAAGGAGTCATTACCAAGGTTGATATCAACGGCAAGTACAACTTCGATATTCAATCTTCGACAATTTACTGGGTCGCTGTAGCGATTGACGAAGACCGGGAAATAGGGGCCTCCACTCCGGGGCTTCAAATCCAAGCGGCGGTTCGCATGGTGCGTGAAGCAATGTCTCAGCCCGGCCACGTACATCAGAAAACGATCGATCAGTTCGATCTCGAAAACGTCCAACAGGAGGCGATGTTGGAACATCGCTCGGAAGCTGCCGGCTTTTCGCTGGTCCACAATCGACGTTGGCACGTGTTCTCGGAAAAGCCCAAGATGACAGTTCTTCGCTGCGTGGATGACGGTCGAATGATCGCCCAGTGCAATATTCGCTCGCTCCATCCCGTTGGGGGCAAGCCTTTGAGCATGGACAAATTCCAGCAGGATATCAGCATGGCCCTGGGCGACTCTGTCCGGCAAATTGTTGATTCTCAAGATTCTCAGAACGACGCCGGGCATAAGGTTTTACGGGTCGTTGCGGCGGGTACCGTTTCCGATTCGTCGATTCTCTGGATCTACTATCACATCACCCATCGCGATGGACGCCGTATTTCCTGCGCCTTCACACTGGGGGGTGACGACGCCGAACAGTTCGGCGGTGAAGACATGGCACTGACCGGAAGCCTACAATTCTTGGATTCCGACACGCCTGTCGAAGAAACAGCGGACGCTTCCGAAGAGACTCTCCGTTGATCGCGTTGAGAGCTTTGATAGGCTGAATTCGGAGGGCCGCACGTCGAAATCGACGCTGCGCCTCCGACATTGCGGTCTCAGGAGTTCAAACAAATGATTCGGCGGGAGATGGACGAAGGGGCTGCTTGGTGCCTGGTACCCCAGATTGATCACGCCCATTTGGCCGCCGAAATTGCTGCCCACTGGCGTCCGCTCCAGGATGAAGAACCCGCAATTCGTGCCGATCTGATTGCGGCAGTTCAACACCATGATGACGGCTGGTGCGACTTTGATGCGACGGCCCATCTCGACCCCGCCGTCGGATTACCGATCGCCTTCTACGAGCTACCTTATGGGCAAGACAATCAAATCTGGGCCCGGTCGATCCGAGCCGCTGAGGAGCTAGGGCCGCTGCCTGCTTATCTCGTTGCGCGTCATTTTCTGAGGCTCAGGCCGCTGGATCCGGAAGCCGATCCCGATGGTCTGAATGCCGAATTCGTCGAGCATTTTGAGTCTGAATGTGAACGCTGGTTGACGGACTGGGCTGCTCTCCGAGCAGACGGCAACGCAAATCGGAGCCTCGCTGAAAAGACGGTCGACTACCTGCAATTCTTCGATCTGCTCAGTCTCATGATCTGCCTCGGGCGCGGGATGCCACCACAAACCTACGAGACTCCGGCCGCAACCCAGGTCAGCCTCCAACGCCGCGGACTTTGGGAATATCACTTGTCTCCGCGTGAGCTTTCGCTGGAAAAACTCGAAATAGAGCTATCCAGCTACCGTTTGCCCGCACGAAATTACCCTTCCGATCAAGAAATGAAACAGGAGCTGGTCGCTGAGAAGGTGAATTTGCGGCTTGTGTCGGCTGAATAATCGGTTTTCTGACCGATTTGCAATTTGACCCAGTTTGCGCAGCCCAACTATACTGGGGAGTAGGTCTGGCTACGAGGATTCGATCTCGTTGGTACTCAACACTCACTGTTTAACGTGGCTCTATGTTTAAAACGCTTAACCGTTGTTTGGCTGCTTGTTCCGCCTCAGTGCTTCTGCTGGGCCTGTTGTCTGAGGTCGTGGATGCTCAGGAACGTTCCCCTGGATTTCGCAAATTGGCGCCCGGAGTAATCACTCGGATTTCCCCGGACATTCAAGAGGAAGAAACCTTCAGCGGACCTCGCGAGATGGTTGAGTTGACGGTCGGTGCACCCCAGTTGGATTGGGAGCCCAACCTTTCTGCAAAGAGCAAAACTCTGTTGGCTGACGTCAAGGCAACCATCTTCCGACGCTCAGTTTGGGGGTTGGAATTCGGCTTTAAGCCGCTCAGCATGATGGACATCGACATCCCGCAACCGGATGGATCAGTGAAGACCGAGAAGGTTTTGTATCTCGTCTATTTCGTTCGCAATAACGGGAATCATCTGAATCCCGAAGCGGCTAACGATGGCGGTCGAGGAACTTTCGAGGTGAATCCGACCAACCACTCGGTGCGGTTCTTCCCCAACTTTCTCCTGCAATGTCACGACGTCGATCGGGTTTATCTCGACAAGGTGATTCCGGCTGCTGTGAATGAGATACGACTGCGGGAGGATCCGAATCGAAAGTTCTACAACTCGGTGACAATCAGCGATGTCAACATTCCGGTTAGTACTGAATTGGAAGACAATAGCGTTTGGGGTGTGGCGACCTGGGTGGGAGTTGACCCTCGCAGCGACTTTTTCTCGATCTATGTCCGTGGGCTCACCAATGCCTACCGCTGGCAGGATCCGCCGAGCGGCTTCAAGGCCGGCGATCCTCCGGGCACGGGACGCCGTTTCCTCTACAAAACGCTGCAGTTGAACTTCTGGCGCCCTGGCGATTCCCTCGATCACAACGAAGATGAGATCCGATTTGGCGTTCCGAACCAGAATCAACTGCCAGCTGAAATCACTGAAGATCAGGTTCTCAAGGCCTATGGCCTGAAAGAACGGGTTGATTACCAGTGGGTCTACCGGTAGAAATAAGGATTCGTCGAACCGGTTTTCTAAGGAGTTATTGCCATGGCACATAAGAAGGGCCAAGGTTCCAGTCGTAACGGACGTGACTCAAACGCCCAGCGACGCGGAGTCAAGAAGTTTGGTGGTGAGACCGTGCGGGCGGGCAATATCCTCGTTCGTCAGGTAGGCAACCGCTATCATCCCGGTGCAAACGTTGGACAGGGAAACGACTACACGTTGTTCGCATTGGTCAATGGAACCGTCAACTTTGATCGCAAAGGTCGTCGGATCAACATCGTTCCCTCCGACAGCTAACGCTCTGTCAGCTTGATCTGAGATTTCAATCGCGATCCCGTTGTGGGGTCGCGTTTTTTGTTTCGGGCATGCTTGATTGATGACAGTTGATCAATCTTGATCCCGAAGGCAGGCCGGATTCGAGTCTCACCAGGACCGATGCTCAACGGGGGCTAACAGCGTGTTTGTGGACCGCGTGCAAATCGATGTGGAAGCTGGCAACGGCGGCAAAGGATGTTGCAGTTTTCGGCGAGAGCGATTCGTACCTCGCGGTGGCCCGGATGGTGGCGATGGTGGCAGCGGTGGCAGCGTGATCCTGTCGGCCGAGGAAGGTGTGAATCAACTTTCTTCCGTTGCCAACCGAAAGCTCTGGCGAGCGGAACGGGGGCGTCATGGTCAGGGGAGTAATCGACACGGTCGCAACGGCCAAGACTTGATTGTGCGAGTCCCACCGGGCACCGTCGTCATCGACGCCCAGAACGGATTTGTAATCAAGGATCTATCCGAGGCTGGAGAGCGAGTCACTGCGGCAAAGGGCGGTCGTGGCGGTCGGGGAAATACCCACTTCAAAAGCGCTACCAATCGGGCTCCGAGGCAACATACTCCCGGCGAAGAAGGGGAGGCTCGGCGGCTCGTGTTAGAACTCAAGTCGATTGCTGACGTTGGCTTGATCGGCCGACCCAATGCCGGCAAAAGTACGCTGCTGAGCCGTCTTTCCCATGCCCGCCCTGAAATCGCCGACTATCCCTTCACGACGAAAACACCGCATTTAGGACGCGTGAAGATCGATCTCGATCACTCATTTGTCATGGCAGACATCCCTGGCCTGATCGATGGTGCTCATCAAGGCGTGGGGTTGGGCCATGAGTTTCTCAGGCATGTCGAGCGCACACGCGTATTGGTGCACCTGGTGGAACCGAGTCCGATGGATCAGACGGATCCGCTGGATAATTTCAATGCGATCCGCCGTGAACTCACCGCCTACGATCCGCATCTATCACAACGTTCTGAAATTGTCGCCGTAACCAAGGCGGAATTGCCTGAGGCTGCAGAGGTTCACGAGAAATTGCAAGCCGAATTGGACTCGCCGGTACTACTCATTTCTGCCGTCACCGGTCAAAATCTGAATCAGCTGATTCATGCAATTGTGGCTTGTTTAAATGAGTCCCCCGATGATCAAGCAACAGGCTGAGCCTGGGGCCGTCGTGGCGATGAACAAAATGACCGACCATCACGACAACTCTGTTTTTCTGGCCGTCGACGTCGGCAATTCCGCGATCAAGATCGGTCAGTTCTCGAAGGTGGTCGGAGATGGCTTGCCAGAGCCACTCGACGTGATTCGCATGGATTCGCGCTCTCCCGATTTTGAGGCATTGCAAGCGTGGATTCCGAGGGCCTCCACCCACTGCTATCTGGCAAGCGTTTATCGTCAAGCAGCTCAGGAAATTGTTGATTGGATGAAGTCTCAGCCGACGATTCAGTCGGTTCGCCAACTGCGTCACGAAGATTTTCCTATCAGGATCAACGTCGATCACCCCGAACGCGTGGGTCTGGACCGTTTAGCGAGTGCGGCTGCCGCGTGCTGCCTCAAAAAAAATGGCCATGCGGCGATCGTGGTGGATGCAGGATCGGCCATTACGGTGGATCTGGTTTCCGCGGACGAGTGTTTCGAAGGTGGAGCCATCTTGGCGGGCCAGCAGGCGTCCGCACTCGCCTTGTCGGCCGGCACCGATCTCCTCCCCGTGATCAGCACCTATCGTCTTGATGATTCACCGGCTGTCGTGGGACGGGCGACCGAGTCGGCCATCCGAAGCGGTATTTTCTGGGGTACCGTCGGAAGCATTCGTGAAATCGTCAGTCGGATGCGAGAACAACTCGAGGAAGACAACGAACTCTTTTTGACCGGGGGTGACATGGGGCGGCTCGCTCCCTACGTCGCTCTCGATGGAAACGGTTATCCTCATCTCGTCTTGTCGGGTATCGCACTCGCCGCTCGTGTCAAAGCGAGTTCCGCATGAGTCGGACACGAGCCGCATTGCTCACACCGCCCGGACGGTCCGCAGTTGCCACCGTGCGTGTCCAAGGGCCGCTCGCATTGCAAGCCGTACGAGCCCATTTTCAGCCAAGTGGAAAACTCTCCTTGATTCACGCCGGAATCCGGCGCGTGCTCTTCGGACTGTGGACCGAAAGCCCGCCTGATGTTGTCGAAGAGGTCGTCGTTTGTCGCGTTGAGACTGACTGTGTTGACGTCCATTGTCACGGCGGCGCCGCTGCATCTGCTCGGATTCTGCGTTCCTTGAAAAACCAGGCTGTCGTCGAAACGGAATGGTCCGAATTGACCGCTGTTGATCAGCTCACGACCGAAATTCACCAGGCACTGTCTGAGGCCCGCACGGAAACCGTCGCCGCCATCCTGCTCGATCAACAGCGTGGAGCACTGCATCGTACACTCCGCCATTTACGACTCGCTCTCGAAATATCTGACGCTGCTCAAAGTCATCAGCTGCTCGATCAATTGTTCCAATATCGAAAGCTCGGCCGACGGATCACGGATCCGTGGCAAGTCGCCTTGGTTGGAGCTCCCAATGTTGGAAAAAGTAGTTTGATCAATCGGCTTGTCGGATATCAAAGAGCGATCGTCTACGATCAACCGGGGACGACACGCGATGTGGTGACCGCCGAGACCGTCATCCGTGGATGGCCGGTCCAGTTCGCCGATACTGCTGGGATCCGAGAAACAGATGAGCCGATCGAGGCAGCGGGGGTCGAACGTGCCGTGGAACAAGCCAAATCATGCGATTTGAAGCTCATCGTGATGGATGCAGCGAACCTCGATGAGCAACCCCTCCCTGACCTGGAGAATCATCAGATTCTGGTGCTCAATAAAATCGACAAAGTGGATCCCAAAGAGCTCACATTGCCGCCACATGTTGTGCCAACATCCGCGATCGATGGGACGGGAATCGAACGCCTGATCGATCAAATCGGTGGCCGGCTTGTGGGGGATCCTCTTCCCGCCGGAACCCCCATGCCTTTCCATCACCGCCACTTTCAAATCATTGATGGGATCGCCCAGGCAGTTGCCGACGAAGACTTTAGCAAGGCGATGAAGCAAGTTGACGAATGGTTATTCGGCTGATCTGAATGGCCATCCATGTGTCAACGTTGCGAGCATTGCTGGCAACTTCCTACGTTTCCCAGAGTGACTGAAGAATGCTTGCACTCTCGTTCTTTTGTCTTCAATGCTGAGATTCTCTAGCAAGATACTGTACTTGCCGTGACGATTGTCCGATCTGAGAAGAGATAAGTGATTGTAGGGGCGTGGTATGTCATCTGCGCTCCCACACGCGGCCGCTGCTTTGATGTTGAATCGAGGAGACGAGTCATGCGTTTTTCTAATGCACAAATCTTCATTCTGGCGCTCTTCATCGGTGTTGTTGCGACAACCTCGGCGAATGCTCAGTTTCGTGAGGTGACTCCTGATCAACCGAATGAGACTTCGGCTCTCGTTCCTACCAAGCAGCCTTTCGTGAAACCGAAAATCGAAGCTGAACCTGCTGAGGCAGCGGCTGTTGACCAGTCGTCCGAATCCGCTGATTCGGATTCGCAGGATGCTGAGTCCAAAGAGACTGAGTCCAAACAGGCTGAGTCCAAAGAGACTGAGTCCAAACAGGCTGAGTCCAAAGAGGCTGAGTCCAAAGAGGCTGAGTCCAAAGAGGCTGAGTCCAAAGAGGCTGAGTCCAAAGAGACTGAGTCCAAAGAGACTGAGTCCAAAGAGACTGAGTCCAAAGAGACTGAGTCCAAAGAGGCTGAGTCCAAAGAGACTGAGTCCAAAGAGGCTGAATCCAAAGAGGCTGAATCCAAAGAGGCTGAGTCCAAAGAGGCTGAGTCCAAAGAGGCTGAAACTGAATCGAGTCAGTCGGAGACCGACAAGATTTCGGGGGGCGATCCCTACAAATCGTTCCGGATCACGGAAAAAGATGGGGCGACAGCGCCGAGTCCATCGGACCAGGTTCACCATTCACCCGTCGTTTTTAATGGTATAGAGCCCGGTGATACGACCGTCGATGAGTTGGAATCTGAGTGGGGTGAACCGGCCAAGAAAATCGAAATGGATGAAGGTGCCATTTTGGTCTATTCCGTCGAAGGTTTTCGCCAGATCGACGTTTTCACGGACACAGATGAAGAGTCGGTTGAGTCGATCCTTGTCCATCTGAACGAACCTGCTGAGTTCGACGAGATTCAGCAGAAGCTTGAGTTGGGCGAATTTGACAGGGTGGTTTTCAAGGACGACTCGGAAACTCCGATCGCGTATGGGATTCCAGAAAAGGGTGTTTTGCTGACTTTAGATGGTAGCTCCCCATCCAGCCTTGTGGCGCAGATTTCGCTCGAACCGATTCGAGGTGAATTGTTCCGTTTGCGAGCTGAATTGGATGATAAACATCAGCACCGTCGAAGCCTCTCTGATTTTGATGAGGCGGTCCGGCTTGATCCCAAGGATGCGAAAGCTCACTGGCTTATGTCGGAACTGATGTCGAAGGTTGGTCGTTTCGATGATGCTCTGGAGAGTGGCGAGCGGGCACTTCGTCTGGAACCCACGAATACGCTTTATCGACTGACATTTGCTCGATTAGCGGCCGAAGACGGCAATATCGAGGCAGGGATTCGGGACACTCAATCGGTCCTCGACGATCCTGAAACGACGGATATCGTCAAGGCTCGAGCTGAATACCAACTTGGCAATTTGATCGCATCTGGTCCGGATCCTGTGTTCGAAGAGGCGATGGCGCATCATCTCAAGGCAGTCGACCTGTCGGTCAAACACGTCAACGACAAGGCTGCAAAGATTCGACGTATGGCCAAGAACATTCTGGTCGACGCTCATATCGCAGTTGCTCAGGATATTGCTCTTGGCAATTTCCAGAAAAAGTCGGACGTCGTGCCGAAGTGGCTGACGCGTGCCGCGCAACTGGGCGACGATTTCATCGAGAATGATCATGGCGACGAAACAATTCGGCTGCGGGTTTACCGGTCCACGTTGGCGATTTATGCCATCATGGATGAAGAATTTAACGCTGCGATTGCGACGGAAGAAGCGCTGAAGGAAGGTAAACGATTGATCGCTTCGGCCGACGACAAGGTCTACCAGGCTCTGATCGAACGCGAGCTCTCCGAGGCTCTGTTACACGCTTCAAAGGTCGAGTACTCCCGAGGTCGTCCGAAAACAGCGATGAATTTTGCCAGCAATTCGGTGGCATTGTTGCACAGCCAGGCGTCAGAGAGGCAATCCTCTCTCTTTGACGAAGTCATGGAAGGTCAGCTTTACTTCCTGATGGGATCGCTGTACGCCTTGACTCGTGAAGATCACAAGGAAGCTGTCAGTTGGTATGAAAAAGCCGCACCCAGTTTCACTCATGAAAACCTGCCGAACCTTGTGGACGCGAGTCAATTTGGCGATCTCTTTGTCAGCATGGGTGTTTCTTACTGGCAAGTTGGTAAGAGGGAGAAAGCCGTCGAACTGACTCAGGCGGGAGCTGAACTCATTCAGCAGGCAGTCCAAGTCGGTGCACTTGAACTTGACGCTCTTACGGTTCCCTATGGCAACCTGGCCTCGATGCACAAGCAGTTGGGGAATGGTGGTCGTGCCGAACATTTCGCAGAAATGATGGCCCGAATCGAAAAAGAGACGGAAACACGGTAAGCTCGGATCCGGCGAATTCCAACGCATTAGATCGTCGGCGTGCCGTACCCACCCCGTCGTTGATCGCGGCGTTTCCCATGTTCCTGCCTTTCGGCACCAACTCGCTGTCGACGATGTGGATCGTACGAATTCACTCTGCGAATCAGAGGCTATGGCTATGATCGAAAATGTTGGCCTCGTCGTTGTGGGATGCATAGTCGGTTTTGTTCTGAGCGCTTTGGTAATCGCACGTTACAAGCGGCAGTACGAAACGGTTCGTCGACAGCTGGCGAATCTGCGAGGGGAAAACTACGGTGAGCAACTGGCGACGATTTCATCCGCGATGCCGTCTGCGGCGTCTTTGCTCGCACCGACGAACCCTACTTCGCCAGGAACGGAAGACGAAGAAATGGAGCGTCGTTGTCTCGAATTGACCGGTCAGATTTCCAAGTTGGAACAGGAATTGGATCAAGCTCGATCCGTATCAACCGAGTCCGTCGTCCCTTCGACGTCGACGGAAGGCTGGCAAATGGCTCAGTTGCATCGTGAGCAGATTACGATGCAGATCAAGTTGGATGAGCACGTTGCGACCATTGCTTCGTTGCAACAAGAGAATAAATCTCTGCGAGACCGCTTACAGCATTAGTCTTCGATTAGCTTAAGCCATCGATCGTTTGATGCGTTGGCGGGCGATTTTGCAATAGTCGCTTACACACTCGATGCCAACAAAATGTCGCTTGAGCTTGCGGGCAACGACGGCTGTTGTACCGCTGCCCATGAACGGATCCAGCACGATGCCGTTCGGTGGACAACCTGCCAGGATGCAGGTCTCGACGAGTTTTTCTGGGAAGACGGCGAAGTGAGCATCCCGAGACTTTGACAAAGGGATTGGCCAGACGGTTCTCTTGTTGCGGCCCTTTGGATGAAAAGCTTGATCCCAGCGTCCATTGTGAAGATTCGGTTGACCTCCATTCTTGCCTTGCTCGGGTGTGCTGTCGCGTTTAAAGAAATGATTGCGACCGCCCTTCATCTGACTTTGTTCGCTAAACGTAACGTGCGGTTCTCGAATCGCATCGATGTCGTAATAGTACGAATCGGATTTGCTGAGCAAGAAAATATATTCGTGGTCGGTCGTCGGACGATTTTTGACGGCGGATGGCATAGCATTCGGTTTTTGCCAGATAATGTCGCTTCGTAAATACCATCCATCAGCCTGCAAGGCTAAAGCCACTCGCCAGGGCATGCCCAGCAATTGTTTGTTCTGATATTTATCTCCGAGCACAAGCCAGAGTGTGCCCTCGTCAACGAGCGCCTCGCGCGCCTCTCGAAATACCGAGACAAGACGTTCGATGTATTCGTCGGGACTTTTTTCTTGGCCGATCTGATGGCGGTCAGAATAGTTGCGCTGACGGAAATAGGGAGGACTCGTGACGATTGTATTTGCGAAGGAAGTCTCAAACCGCCGCAAATGCCGTTCGGCGTCGCCGCAATAAATCGTATCGATTTTGGGGGGAGTGGACATCGAGTCGCGATCGCTTCCCAAGGTCAGAGTTTTGATTTCGCAAGGCCATGACTGGCTTCAGGTTCATGACCCATAATGTAGCAACCCTCGATGGCGGCGTCATTGCTGCCAGGAGGCCCGACTAAAGGCCGGCGACGACAGGTCACGACCGTGGCTCGCAAGCCAAATGGCTCCAAAACCAACTACATCTTTTCCACGACCTGAATCCCCAGCAAGTTGAGGCCGGTTTTTAAGGTGCGAGCCACAAGATCGCAAAGCAGGGCGCGACTGTCTCGCAGTTCGGGCGTGTCCGCTTTGATCACGGGGCACGCTTCAAAGAATCCGGAAAACAGGGTGGCGAGTTCGTAAAGATAATTGGTGAGGTGATTGGGCCGGTAGTCGACTTCGACCTCCGTCAGGGCTTCCGAAAATCTCAGCAATTGTAAAGCCAGCGCTCGTTCTTTTTCGTGAGCGATTGAGATGGTGACATTTCCTTGTCGCAAAGATTCAATGTCAATGCCTCCCCGGGCGAAGATGCTTTGGACCCGGGCATAGGAGTACTGCAGGTAGGTGGCCGTGTTACCTCGCAAGGCCACCATTTTGTCTTCACTGTACACGTAATCGCTGGCGCGATTTTGCGAGAGATCGGCGTATTTGATGGCGGCGTGGCCGACCACATCCGCGATTTCCTGGCGTTGAGCGGTCGACAGTTCAGCGCCCTGGGGCTTGGCGTCATCATTTTCGTTGACGACTTGGGCGGCGTGTTCCACGGCGGCGTCGAGAAGTGATTCCAGGCCGACCGTGTCGCCGGCGCGGGTTTTGGAGGGTTTTCCGTCTTCGCCCAGAACGGTACCGAATTCCACGTGACGTAGCTCGACGTTTTCAATTCCCCAGCGACGAGCGGCGGCAAACAGTTTGTCGAAGTGGTCACTCTGTCGAAAGTCGACCACATAGAGGATCGCATCCGGTGACCAGCGTTCGACGCGATACTGTAACGTTGCCAGGTCGGTTGTCGCATACAGAAAGGCACCGTCTTTCTTCCGGACGATCATCGGGGCTTCGAAACCGTCGAGGAAAACGCAGGTCGCTCCTTCGCTTTCCTTGGCTAGCCCTTTCGCTTGCAGGTCGTCGACGACAGCCTCAAGGCGATCGTGGTAAAAACTCTCGCCCAACTCTTCGTCGAAACTCACCTGCAGACGGTTATAGACGCGTTCGATCTCGTCTCGACATTTGGGAAGGAATTCTTTCCAGAGCTGGAGGTTTTCCGGATCACCTGAGTGTAATTTGGCTGTTTCGGCCAAGACGTCATCACGAATGGTTTTGTGAGCGGCGAGTCGTTCGGCGAATTCAGGTTCGTCGGCAGCCTTTTCGATTTTTTGTGACAGGCTCTTTTGTTCAGCCAAAGCCTCGTTCAGCTGGCCCCGCAGTTTCTTGCAGGCTTTGGTTGCCTTCTTTTTAGCTGCTTTCTCGGTTTCCTCTTCGGCTTGACGCTCCGCCTGCCCAACCTCGTTTTGCAACTGGGCGATGCGTTGCGCGAGGACCGGCTGACGATCTAACGCATCGTAATGATCCATGATGCCACGAACGACGCGATAGACTCTCCCCAACTCCTGCACCGGTTCTTGTTCGTAGTCTTCGGACAACGCAAAGTTCCGGTAGCCGTAGATAATCATTCCGAATTGGGTTCCCCAATCACCTAGGTGGTTGTCTGAAATCACCTGGTGTCCGAGAAAGCGAAAGATGCGACACAACGAGTCGCCGATGACAGTTGAGCGAATGTGGCCAACGTGCATCGGTTTGGCGACGTTCGGCGAGGAGAAATCGATGATGTACGTCCTCGGCGACGTTGTGGGTGCGACGCCCAGTCGCTCGTCCGAAACAGAATGCTGTAGCTGAGCTTGAATCCAGTCATCCAGCAAACGCAGGTTGATAAAACCGGGGCCGGCGATTTCGGGGTTGTCACAGAGATCGTTCAAGTCGAGTTGTTCGACGATCTGCTGCGCGACATCCCGGGGTGGTTTTCCCAGTTTCTTGCCCAATGGCATGGCGCAGTTGGCTTGATAGTCGCCGAAGCGAGCGTCTTGGGCGGGCCGGATCATTTCCAGCTCGGCCGACGGATCATCGACCAGTTGGGTCAGGGTGGCTTGGAATCGTTGTTTCAGTTCTTGCAGAATGTTCATTGCAGGCATGCCGGGCGAAAGGTCGCGGATTCACAGAACGCACACTTTAACCGGACACGGCGTGGCCGAGAAGAAGACTGCAGAGGCAGCGATCGGCGGAAAGGATTCCGAACGGGCGGGCCAGACGCGTTTCGCTGGCCCGCGGAGCTTCCGTCGATACGGGACTTTCGGTCTCGTTCTTACTCACTCCTGTGAGCTTGATCGTTCCCAGGCGACACGAGGGGCTTCTGCCCACATATCTTCGATCGCAAAGTATTCTCGCGTCTCTTGGTCGAAGAGGTGAATCACGACCGTTCCATAATCGAGCAGGATCCAACGGCTTTCGGAATAGCCCTCAATCCCCATTCTCTCGTCATTGAGGTCATCTTCGAGCTTGTGGTCGATCTCCTCGCTCATGGCATGTATTTGTCGACGGCTCGTTCCCGTTGCAATGACAAAGTAGTCGAACATGCAGGTCAGATGCCGAACGTCGAGGACCACAATATTTTGCCCTCGATTTTCTTCGGCCGTTTGGGCAGCGGCAATGGCGAGTTGTAGAGCACGAGCCGCGTTGTCGGACGACTTGGCCGACGAGATGGTTTTCGATTCAGGCACGTAGTCTCCTTTGCTGATGGATCATCTTGGACTGAATGTATGTTACCTAGACCATCAGATGGCGAAAAGGTTCCGTTTCGACGCTAAATTCTCGAAACGCTCGCCGGGACCCCGAAACCAGAGGGGGGGATGGAGCCAAATGCAAAGGGCACATCACCTTAAATGCGATGTGCCCTTTGTCAATCAAATGAATGTTCAACTTTGTCGTCTAAGACGACACCTGGCAATTTTTAGAAGATTCCCAGGGCCATCAGGCTGTAACGGACGACAAATCCGGCGACGACCACGCTCACTATACTCATTAACTTGATGAGAATGTTCAGGCTGGGACCACTGGTGTCTTTGAACGGATCACCAACGGTGTCGCCGACGACGCCGGCCTTATGGGCGTCGGAACCCTTGCCGCCGAAGTGACCGGCTTCGATATACTTTTTGGCATTATCCCAAGAACCGCCAGCGTTTGCCATGAAGATGGCGACGCAGAAACCGGTGGTCAATGTACCCACCAACAATCCCAGGACGCCGCCGACGCCGAGCAAAATGCCCACGACGACCGGAGTTGCCAATCCCAACAGGGATGGCAAGACCATTTCCACCTGAGCGGCTTTCGTACTGATCGCCACCGGCGCTGCATAGTCGGGTTGTTCGTTACCCTGCATGATGCCGGGTTTTTCGCGGAACTGACGCCGTACCTCTTCGACCATGCCTTTTGCCGCACGGCCGACGGCCTTCATCGTCATCGCACAGAAGACAAAGGTCGCCATCGCACCCAAGAACACACCGACGAGAACCTTGGGGTTCATCAACGAGGCATCGTAGTAGGTCGCGAAATCGACGAGCGTTGCCTTTTTCAAGGCAATCAACGGACCGTTGGTTGCCGTAAAGTTCAGTTCCCCGTGTGCTGATGAGCTTAACAATTCGTCGGGAACCGCAGCGGGACCTTGGGAGAAGTCCACGGCAGACCATTTATCAATGACGTCCGGCTTTCGTAGTTCCGCTGGCATGGCCAGGTAGGCATGATAGTGATCGCCATGTTTCTCGATCACAAAGCCATTGGAGAGTTTATAGATGCCGTTTTCCTCATCGATTCGTTCCACTGCGGCATCGCCCCAGCGTTCAAATCCGATGCGTACTTCTTCAACATAAGCTGCCATCAGAGCAAGAGCGGTGAGAGCTGCTGATCCGATCGCGAAGCCCTTGCCCGTCGCAGCGGTCGTGTTCCCGAGACTGTCGAGAGCGTCCGTTCGCTCACGAACGATCGGTTCAAGACCAGCCATCTCGGCGTTTCCACCCGCGTTATCCGCGATAGGACCGTAAGCGTCTGTCGCCAGAGTGATACCGAGCGTGCTCAGCATACCGACGGCGGCGATACCCACGCCGTAGAGACCAATCGCAAAATACTTGATGTCCGCGAAATTCCAGCCGCTGGCAAAGCCAAAGGCGGTGAGCGTACCCGCACAAACGACGATCACCGGGAACCAAACGCTCATCATACCGTCGGCAACACCGCCGATAATGATCGTTGCTGGACCCGTTTCCGCTTGCTCGGCGAGTTTCTTGGTGGGAGTGTATTCGTCACTTGTGGCGTATTCTGTCCATTTTCCAATCAACCAACCTGCCAACAAACCGACGACGATACTGACCGCCACGCCGGGAATCGGAATGCTCGCCGAAATTTGTGTTTCGCTAGTGCCCGGCATGAGCCACCAGGCCAGGAAGACGGCCACAATCGCGACCAGCACGGTTGAGGCGTTGATGCCGCGTCCAAGTGCCTTGAGAAGGTTCTTTTGAGTTGCGTCCTCTTCGGTTCGCACCATGAAGATTCCGAGGACGGAAAGGAAAATACCAACAGCCGCGATGGACATCGGAAGCAAGAGAGCCTGCAGTTGAGCCTGGTCGGCACTTATGCCCTCGGCAATGATCCCCGAGCCACTGAAGGCCGCAACGCCGAGAGCCGCCGTTGCCAGGATCGAACCGCAATAGGATTCGTAAAGGTCGGCACCCATGCCAGCCACGTCGCCGACGTTGTCGCCCACGTTGTCGGCGATGGTCGCTGGGTTTCTCGGATCGTCTTCCGGAATTCCCTGCTCGACCTTACCAACAAGGTCGGCTCCCACATCCGCCGCTTTCGTGAAGATACCTCCACCCACGCGAGCGAAGAGAGCTTGAGCACTGGCACCCATTCCGAAACACAGCATGGTGACCGTGATCTCGGCTAACGGCATTCCAACGCCCCATTTCAGCAGGGCATACCAAATGGTGATGTCCAGCAAGCCAAGGCCAACAACCGTCAATCCCATCACCGCACCCGATCGGAATGCAACTTGAAGACCTTGGTTGAGTGACTTTTGAGCACCGGCAGCGGTACGACTGCTGGCCCAGGTAGCCGTCTTCATGCCACACCAACCGGCAAGGCCCGAGAAGAATCCACCTGTCAAAAATGCGAACGGGACCCATTGGCTTTGAACGCCAAGTACAAAGGCAAAAATGGCCAAGACGATCGCGATCAACACAAAGAAGATTGAGACCACGAAGTACTGCTGTCGCAAGTAGGCATTCGCGCCTTGTCGGACGTATCCGGCAATCTCGATCATTCGATCGTTGCCCTCGTCGGCTGCCATCATGTCCTTAAAAAAGCGATAGGCGAAAAACAAGGCAACGAGTGATCCGACAAATGCGAGGGTCCAAATTAGCACTTCGGTCGAGTTGAATGAGCCACCCGCTTGCCCATCGGCGTCTTGAGCCCAGAGGGTGGAGACGCTGCCTGAATACACCGTCGCGGCGGTGGTGGCTTGCATTAGTCGGGATTTCCAACTTCGTGACGTGAGCCTAGACATGTTTCTTTACCTTCTTCGAACGAAACAACAGACTGGCCGTGAGGATCAACGACGGATCGAAACGTCAGCCTCTTTGTTGCTGAAAGTTTGCCTTGATGACGAATCCATGCCGGTTTGATGGACTCTCAATATTTGTTCTAGGGCAGGCGCAGTCGGTCACTTCGGATTGTTCCGAAGTCACTCCATTCGCCGATCTCCTGCAAGAATCCTTGATTCATCAAGCTGCGGATGAGAATAAATCCGCCTCCCGGCCGCCCTGTGAGAGCGTCAGCATGCTCGGAAATCCGATGTTTCACTGATCGCAGCTGATGAGGCAGGGAGTGTAATTAATCTGCAGGAAATCTGTCAACAACGATAGCATGCGCTAAGAGGGTTGAGCCGGCAGGATATGCGGCGTCGGCCAAGTCGACAGACAGCCAGGCCAAATTGATCGGCCAGATTCAGCAGTGATCAACAGAGAATGGATGCGGAAGGCCACGATCGACCGCCGGAATTCGGCCCAGGAGCTGGGTCTGACTCTGATTTTGCGGCTAACCCGTTTTATCGCCCCACATGTTCAAAGCGAAAAACACTTGGAATTCCGGCATCTGGCGAGTATTCTGTAACTTAGGCAGGATTGGGGAGATTGGTACAATCTTGCTGCTGTCTTTTCCACGGGAACGGAGAATTGAATTATGTCGTCCTGTCGTCTCGTTATGGGGCTTACTGTCGCTACGCTTTTGTTCGCTTCCAGTCTGACTGGGGCGGAACCGAAGTCGAAAAGATTTACTGGGGATCGCGTTGAATTATTCGCGGCGTTGGAAGCCGATCAGGTTGCCGTGAAGCTGATTCCCAAAAACGCGGAACAGGCCACGGTCATCGTTGAGAATAAAACGAAGCGACCGCTCTCGATCAAGATGCCAGAGGCTTTTGTCGGGATGCCCGTGTTGGCTCAGGATTTCGGCGGTGGTGGTAACGATCGTGGCGGCGGCGGTGGTGGATCCAACCAGTCCATGGGCGGCGGCATGGGAATGATGGGTGGCATGGGTGGCATGGGAATGGGCGGTTTCTTCAACGTCGGACCCGAGCGAGTTGGCAAGATTAAGGTCAAGACCGTTTGTCTCGAACACGGCAAAGAAGATCCGAATCCTCGTGTTCCTTACGAATTGAAGCCGATTACGGCGTTCACTCAAAACGCAGAATTGATCGAAGTTTGCCGCATGCTTGGTAACCAAAAGATTGATCAGGTATCTGCTCAGGCAGCGGCCTGGCATCTGAGCGACGGTTTGACCTGGCAGCAACTTGCGGCGAAGGTCAAAGTGAGGCATCTGAACGGTCGGCAGACGATGTTCTTTAACGCTCTCCACTTGAACAAGGCTTTGGCTGCTGTTCAAGAAGCAAAGCGGCGGACCCAAGATTCCGAGCAGGATCCCGAGGCAACGAGTCCGGGTGAACTCTCTGTGAGTCAGCGTTAGTCGAGGCGGAGATCGCTTCGAAGAACTTAGGTCGTGGGCGTGGTATCACCACGGAGTTCCCACGACAGTCTTTCAATTTCCTGGCGGTAACTCTCACGCTGTTGCTGCCATTGAATCGCTTGCCGATCGAATTCCGACTCTAGCCGATCTAGCTCCCGCTCCCGCCGAATCAGTTGAGCGGTGCGGGTTTCGATCTCATCGTAACGACGATCGGCCCACATCTGGAGCTCGCGTCGTTGTTGTCGCAGGCGAGATTCTTGAGTCGTCAGTTCTTCTCTCATCGCGTGCAATTCATCCTTGCGATCCGCGAGAGCTTCATTCGTCAGTCGGTAATGATCTGCCAACCGGCTGCGTGTTTCAGCCAATCGGGAAGATAGCTCTTCGGATGGGAATTCCTGCATCAGTTCCGACCAGATCGACTCGGTACTGACCTGCAATTCTAAGGCTTCCCGGTGCAATTGCGTCATTTGATCGTACATTTGCTCGACATGCGCTTGTCGTTTATCAAGGTCCGATTTTCGGCTCAGCAGCTCCTCACGTTGTCGCTTTAGTTCCTGCTGCTGAAAGAATACCTCAGCTTCTTCCGACTCGGTGTCTTTCACTTCAGAGTGCTCATTCGCAGGACCGGTTGCAACGGTCTCTTCCGGCAGAATCCCTTGGTCTTCTTTGTCGTCTTCGACGGGTTCGAAATGCGACTCGTCGAGAATGACTTCGACGGAGTCCTGATTTACTTCAACATCTTCGGGTTCGTGGTTGTCTTCCGTTTCCAGGCTCTCGGCCAGGTCGATGCCAAACTCCATTGGGCTGGGGGGAGCTTGGATATCGTCATCGGACTCTAAATTGCCGTCGTCATGCGACGGGGACAGACGCGCATGTCGCAGCTGATTTTCAAGCATTGCGCTGCGAGCATTGAGTTCCGATTCGCGTTCATCCAGGAGCCGTTGCTTTTCTTGCAGAAGCTGAGCGAGTTCAACGGCTTGGCCCCGGGACTGGTCTTCCGAGTGATCCGATCCATGTCCTGCAATCGCAGTCAGAAGTTCCATGGATGGTTCACTGGCTCTTGAGATTTCCGAGGCAGCGTGATGTGCAGCGTCAACGCGCGTCGTGGCTTGGGCAGGTGTCTCGCGGGACGGTTTGCTTTCGCTCATGATGCGGTTCCTTCTCGTCGGAGGACGACTGGGACCAGCTAGCCTCGACCACGCTGGCCAGGCGTTAAACTCGCTGTATCTTCCCTTGTCGGCACAATCGAAATCCTTGTTTACCCTTTCTTGAGACTCGGTTGGAATCAACTCCCATTGGCCAGCTTGTTGCCAAACTCGCCGCTAGCAACGCTAGGAGGTCATTCTGTAGTCATTGAGTGGTTGTTCCCGGACAGGCGGGTTTGGTGTCAAGGAATCTGACGTCTTGAAGAGAGGATTCCGGCGCGGGACAATCAGGGATTCTCGAATTACCTGTCGAGCCTTGAGATGTGTGGACGTTGATGTGGACGTTGATGAGGCCGAGCATGCCGAGCATGAGGAGTAGATCAAACCTATGAAAGTTGAACCTCTGGGGGACAAAGTGGTCGTCAAGAGACTCGAAGCCGAGGAGAAGACAACCGGTGGGATTTTGTTACCCCAATCCGCTCAGGAGAGCCCTCAGCAGGGTCGAGTCCTATCGGTCGGTGATGGACGACTTCTTGCCGATGGCCAGCGATCCCCTCACCAGGTCCAGGAAGGTGACCGGGTCCTTTTTGCGAGCTACGCGGGGACCGATGTTGTTGTTGACGATGAGCAGCTTTTAATCATGGGCGAAGACGACATTTTGGCCATCCTCAACTGATTTAATCAATTACACCGGCAGAATACCCGATCTGGCCTGATTCCTCTGCCTTGATTACGCCAAGACTCTATAATACAGCAGGCCGTGCTAAGGATTGGGTTTCCGATCAATTCAGGGCATGAGCTGCTGCGTTGTCCGGGAGAAAGAAGGAAAGGCACCGATGCGTAAATCAATCATTCTTGCTGTCGCGGTATCGATCACATGTCTGTACTCGGGTTGGGCGGTTGCCCAGCAACCCACTCATGATCAGATGGTGGGCCGGGCGATTGAGTTTTTGAGAACGCAACAGAATGACGATGGGACCTATCTCAAGTCTGCCGGACCCGGCGTCACGGCGTTGGTCACCACCGGTATCCTTCGTCATGGGCGTAGTCCGGATGATCCCGTTGTGGCGCGGAGTCTCAAATATCTGGAGTCGTTACGACAACCTTCGGGAGGTATTCATCGTCCTGAGTCGCTGTACCGGAATTACGAAACCTGTCTGGCGATCATGTGCTTTGTCGAAGCGAATCAGGATGGTCGATATAACGATTTGTTAGACGGTGCTGAGAAATTTATCAAGTCGATTCAGTCTGGAGCAACGGATGGTGTAACGCTCGCCGATCCGGCTTACGGAGGCGCGGGTTATGGCAAGCACAAACGACCGGATTTGTCGAATACCACCTTCTTGATCGACGCCCTGGAAGCACTTGGGAATGATGCAGAGAGCGAAGCTGTTCAGCGAGCTCTTGTGTTTGTTTCCCGCTGTCAGAATCTCGAATCCACGGACAATCAGACGCCATTCGCGGCAAAGGTCCAAGACGGTGGGTTTTACTACACGCCTGCTGCCGGCGGCACGAGCCAAGCTGGTGAGACGGCCAACGGTGGACTTCGTAGTTATGGCTCCATGACTTACGCAGGGCTCAAGAGTATGATCTTCGCGGGCGTCGACGCCGGCGATCCGCGTGTCAAGGCAGCGACGGAATGGATTCGCCGTCATTACGACTTGTCCGAGAATCCGGGTATGCAGAACAACGGCTTATTTTATTATTACCACACCTTCGCCAAGGCACTTGATGCAGTGGGGTTGGACGAGCTTGTCGATGATGAAGGCCACTCGCACAATTGGCGGAATGAGTTGAATCAAGAACTGGCCCGTAGACAGCGAGATAATGGATCCTGGATCAACGAAAATGAACGTTGGCTCGAGGGTAATCCAGAGTTGGTAACCGGCTATGTGTTGCTCGCACTTTCCTACACTCAACCGACAGATTAACTTTCGCGTCCACCCGTGGATGATACCAACCAATGCCAAAATATGTTGTTCGATATGGGGCGATGCGGTCGCTCGGCGTGTTTAGTGTTCGTGGAAGCGATAAACTCAAACGCGGCATTAAGGTCATCGCTCGAACCGATCGAGGCTTGGAGGCCGGAGAGGTACTCTGTGCCGCGACAGAGGATGCT
>Ga0163179_10000759_pt1 | contig 22927 bp, 19 predicted proteins | sample AtlANTMetagenome_FD_109643 | JGI IMG/M metagenome (GOLD analysis project Ga0163179, IMG submission 109643) | Marine eukaryotic phytoplankton communities from the Atlantic Ocean - Atlantic ANT 2 Metagenome | ecosystem: Environmental > Aquatic > Marine > Oceanic | place: North Atlantic Ocean...
ACGAGGTAATCTCCCTCACTAGCCTCTTGCACGTATAGTGTCGTTTCCATTTCTTCCATCACTTACACTCCAGCACGTCCCCGGACGCATCAATTTTCATGTCGGTGATTGGGTACGTCGCTGAATCAGGAAGCTTTTCCACTTCGTGGAATGTCCAGCCGTCTTCGTCTCCTGCGTGAAATTCATCACCATCGGACATCTCATAGTACGAATGAACCGCTTCAGCGTTGGGGGCCTCCACGGTCAATGTGTACGACTTACTCGTCGCACAGTGAATTATGTATCTTGGCATCACTTACACTCCAGCCAGTTGTTCCCGTACTTGCTTGACGTTTCCAGAGGAACTGCCAAGTCGAAGTCAAAGGGATGCATCATTAGTTCTCTGATGCGGTCATTAAAGTCTTTATCGTTTATGAACTCGTCAGGCACTTCGAACACGATCTCATCGTGGACTTGGATGACCATCTTTGCTCCAGAAGCAGCAATTAGCGGATCCTCCCAGATCTTAATCATCGCCATTTTGGTGATGTCTGCCGCCGTACCCTGGATAGGCGAGTTCTTAACTTTTCGTTCCGCCTGAGCGGCGTCGCCTTTTACGTAGGAGTTAATTCCTGGAACCTGTCTCCGCCTGCCGAGGAGGGTACTGCAGAACCCGTCGTTCTTTGCTTGGGAGATCGTGGATTTAAAGTACTTTGTCACATTCGGAAAGGCTGCAAAATACTGGCGTATAAGCTCCCTGGCCTCATTGATGTCACAATTAAGCGTCCCTGCAAGCGCGCCAGCCCCCTGTCCGTACATTAGCCCAAAGTTAATCGCCTTAGCGCCTTTACGGCATTTAAGGAGGTATTCCTCGTGCCCCGTTATCTCTTCTCCGTCGTCGTCCTTTCTTCTTGCTTCGGTTATCCCCTCGTAAGAAACCTTGAACATCTTGGCAGCCGTAGATGAATGTACGTCCAGGCCATCAATGATTGAGGAACACAGGGTCGGGTCTTTCGAGAAGTGCGCGAGAATCCGCATCTCTAGCTGCGCGTAGTCTGCCGCAAAGAGCTTGTTGTTCTTTGCTGGGACGTAAGCACTACGGATGTACGGAGGCTGATTCTGGAGGTTCGGGTCAGACGAGCTTAAACGTCCTGTCCTTGCCCCGGTCTGGTTGAACGAAGCGTGAATCCGGTCGTCTACGTGGATATAGCCCATAAGGTTTGAGATGTACGTAGAGAGCTTCTTGTCTAGATCTCGGTATTGAAGGAGCCTAGCCGCGTACTTGCAGCCCTCCTTCGACCACTTACTCAAAGCCGCTTTGTTTAACTGAGGCTTGCCTTTCTCTGTGTAGCTCTCAGGACTCCTGCCAAGCTCCCCAAAGAACCAAGAGGCCATCTGGTCGTTACTATTAAGGTTCACATAAAGCTGCCCCATAGAACGTCCAAACCACTTCTGTATCTTTAGAAGCTTTTTCTCAATCTCCGGTGCTTGCCTTAAAAGCTCATCCTTGTCGATCATTACTCCAGCGCGTTCAACGTGCCACAACACTTTTGTGAACGGAAGCTCTGTGCTCGCGTAGTAATGCCAAAGAGTCTCATATTCCATGTCCTCCGACAGCCCTATAGAAAGCATCTCTTCCCGGAGCTTCAGGAACAGACGGTAGGTAGCGAAGGCATCTAATGCAGCGTAATTAACAACTACTTCCTCGTTATCAGGATCTAATAAAAGCTCCGTTAGCGTTCTTTTCCTCATCTGTGCACCGAACACGCTTTTAAACGGAACCATGTCGATGCCCAAGTATGACTTGGACAATGACTTCAAGTCGTGGGGTAGGGTGTCGTCGATTAGGGCGTGCATAACCATCGTGTCGTAAACGCGGTAGTGCTCCCTTTGAGTGTACCTGTCTAAGTCGATGCCACAGTTCAGGAGCATCCACTGGTCAAAGTTCGCGTTATGCGCAATTAGCTTTACCTCTGGATTCTCCAGGAGGTCTTTAAACATTGGCAGGCAGTTGGGGTAGACCGCATAACGGTCCTTACCATCACTTATCGCCAGGATGATTGCCCGGTCCCTGGTTCTAGAAAGGCCTGTTGTTTCTGTGTCAACGGCCAGCACTTTTCGTTTAGATAGATGCTCCACAACACGGGAAGCATCTTCCACACAATTCACCGAGACGGCCTCAGGTAAAACTGAAAACATTCCCATTGTTGTTTCTCCTTAAAATAAAAAGGAGCGGGCCAAAACAGTCCGTCACAAACTGAACTGACCCGCTCCTAAGATCCCCCCATCAGAGCCTCTTGCTCTTTACGAGGTTCCCCGTTGGTTAAAAGCCGATGTCATCGTCGTCGTCGTCCACAGGTATAGAGAACTCGTCCTCTTCCTCCGGCTTCGCGATAAACATATTATCTACGATCCTCTGCTCATCAACTCCGAATGGGTTTGCTTTACCCATAGACCTTGCTTGGTCTTCTAGCGACATGGCCCCAAACAAGTACTCCATATCAAATGGGGTAGTCATCCAGGATTTTATTCGCTCGTCCTCCAAGGCCGGTAAGAAATCGATGATCTCCAAGGCCGCCCCTTTTCCGCTAGGAATAGAACGGACGATAAGATCAACCTCCTCTAAGTTGACAACCTTAGGATTGTCACATCCCTTGGCCCATCGAGCCGTAGATCCGTAACCGTCTCGCTTGACGCACTCTACGATCTCTTCGGCTTTCCGGTTTGCTCCGCAGTGCGGGCACTCCACAGGACCCGCCCTGAGAGAAGCCTCCAGAGCTTCTGGAATACCTCCCTCCTTGTGCGAAGCAATAGTTCCACCGCACTCGGAACAACCATAAGCGTAAGTGCTTATGATGCCCTCCTTGCAACTAGCGCAGGTCTCTTTGATTCGAGCAATGCCGTCGTCGAAGATCTTCTTCTGAGGCCTAGAGGCAGTCCAGTGCAGCTTGCGCCCAAAGACCATCTCATTACCCCTAATTTCTTCAGGGTCTAAGCTATTCCCACGCATATCTTCGCCCAGGGATCGAACGAATTTAGGGTACTGCTTACCGTTTGCGGCGGTATGCATCACCTTGTAGAAGTTCTCAAGTACCAGCACAGTTACTGCGTGTGTGTCTCTAGCCCAGAAAGCCTCATTCTCTTCCTTAATAGCGTAGTAATACGGAACATCTGGAACCTTTTTGAGACCGTTATGGGAGTTCGAGATAACCATCTCGTAACGACCGTCTTTCTGGATCCAACAGTTCATGTAGTGGTAATACGTTTCGTTCTTAAACGGAACAATGCGAACCCTGGTAGGCACGTCCATAGGCAGGACCTGTTCACTACCGGGCTTCATGTAATCTGAACGGCGAATGGCCCAAGCCGGACGCCTTTTATTATGCTCTGTTGGAGCCTTGTTGAAAGACTTAGGCTTTCTCCCCCCAGCCATACTTGCAACTTTGGCTCTGCGCTGACTCTGCTCAGCCCAAAACTTCTCGAATTCATTAGTGCTCAATTTCTATTCCTCCAGGACAATGATGTTTTAGCAGTCTCTACTGCGTGTAATACTTGGATTTTATTTAGGTCATCAGGTGACACTTCTTCAGTAGTTTTATAGTTAGCGATTCTCACATCGACTCCTTCAAGAGATTTGATTATCTTTTCCGTTGCCTTCTTTCCCGCCTGATCATTGTCTAAGAATAGGACCAGTGTATTCGTTACCCTTTGGATAAGCGCCCGCTGAGTATCCGTCAGGTGGGTGCCCAGTATCGCTGCTGTGTGTGGATATCCCTGCTGAATAACCCAAAGCGCGGCTTTGAATCCTTCGCACAAAACCACCGGCAGGTCTGTCTTTGTGTTCATCCTCGTTTGGTAGAACTTGTCCAGACCCCACAGCACTCTTCCTTTGTTAAATTCATAACCTGGCGAAACGCCATGCAACTCTGATCTGTATATCTTATACCGAGGGTAGTCGTCTACCACTGTTCTTCCGGACAGCCCGACGAGGTCCCCTTTATGATTTCGGATAGGAAATATTATTCTTTTGCTTGTTCTATCAAACCCCACCTCATGCTCGACCAAAAGGCTCTTAGAGAACCCGTCGTCTAGCAGCGGTTTAGGCAAGTATTCGAATGCGCCAAGTATCGCCTCTGGCAGGACCGTTAAGTCCAACTCAAGGCGTGCTAATCGACTCCCTTTCTGGGTCGGGGAGATCTCATCCAGACGCTTCTTAACGTCCGATATGACAAGTCTCCCGACCTTGAGCTTTCTCAGGAGCGCCGGCAGCGACCACCCCTCCCCACAGGTATGGCAGAAAGATGCGCCTACGTGCTTATCTCTAGTCGGCATCCCGACGTAGACATAGAACGAGGGTTTCCTCTCCCTACCACCCTTATGGAACGGGCAGTGTGCCGATATATTCTCAGCGGAATTACTATTCGAGAACTTCAGAAATGGGGATAGTAGTTCTACAATTTCTTCTCTAGTCATCTTCCTGTAGATCCTCTGAGATCTCATCCGGAACATCGTTACCTGACCGGTATGAAGTCCTCAGTGAAGTGGTTTGCTCCGAAGGAGCTTCAACAGTAGTTTCTTGCTCTGCGTCTTCCTTAAAGTCGTCACCTACGTTGTGCAGGTGGTCGTGTGCGTATTCAAAGTTCTCCGCAGCAATAGCATGGATAGTAAAACCATCCTTCTCCGTTTCACGGGCAGCCGCGTAGTGAATACTGATTTCCCTTTTCTTCTTGTGGTACACAAGTCTCAGGCCCACGTCACAGTCCATTACGGCGCTGGTGTTCATGGCTAAGCTGGCAGTACCTCTACTCTTAGCATACTTGTAAGCCGCACGTTCGTGCTCCTGCAAGATCGCCAGGAGAGCAACTCCTGTCGTCTTCGCAGTCTGCTTTAGCTGTCTATTTACCAAAGCTAGATGCTTCCAGTCGTAGGCGTTAGCGCCTGCTCCAGGAAGTTCCAACATGTAGGCAGAATCAAGCAGCACAAAGTGCGGGCGGTAAATGTCTATCTTTCTTCGAATCTCCGCAGGACCTCCGGGAGATCCGTCGGTCCTATCCGCTGTAGTAAACACAAGGTTTCCCGTATGCTCGTCACTTGTAAGTTCTTCAAGAACCTCCAAGACAGCGTTCATCTCTGCATTAGACAGACTGTTTTCTTTATAGCGGGTGTAGTTCACTTTCCCAAGAATGCAGGCAAGCCTTCTTCTAAGACTGTCCCAATGCATCTCCTTGGAATAGACGACCACACGCCTCCCAGTTTTGTACAGATGCGCAGCAATAATCAAACCGAACCAAGTCTTCATGCTCTTAGGCATCGCCCATACCATGATAAAGTCTCCCTCCTGAATACCGCCAGTAGCAGTATTCAGGGAAAGCCATGGCCAAGGCATTCCTGTAGTTCCGTTGCACTCCTCAATCGTCTTCATATCTCTTAGGACTTCATCAAAAGCCACCTCATCAAAAGACACGTCTTTATCGATTGAGGTCTGCTCTTGAATCTGCCCTAACGAGGAATACAAGTCTGTCACTGCCGATAAGGCATCTTCAGAAACGTCCTCCAGATATGTTTGTACCGCCTTTTCCGCCCGCCTTTTCAGGTGGTTTACTTGTACCTTTTCACATAGGTCACCGAAGTTCTCTACGGGGGTGGGTAAATCAAGATGCGGGAAAGACTCCTCCAGAGACTGGAGGCTCGGGATATGCCCAAAGTTGTGCGGCCGGTTGTAATGCGCCTCAATAGTAGACCAAAGGTTTTTGGCCTCTATGCCACTAAACACATTAAAAGTTATTCCTGACCGCACAGCTTTGTCGAACAGCTCAGAAGGTTCCGAGTTGCTTATTATCGCTGACAGCAGCTGCATTTCCCAGCTAGCCGACATTAAAACTCCTCTGGTCCGCCGTGGTCTATGATTCCTCTAGGCACTTCCCTAGACTCTTCACTTTGACCAGAGAAGCCCATTCTTTTCACAACTGTCTCTTCGATGGTGTCGATTAAGGAATTGAGTTCTTCCGTAAGATCCTCCGTCAGACCGTTTATTGTAAATTCACCGACAGGGTCACCGTCCATGTAGTAGGCAAACTGCGCCACTGCGAACATATACCTTTTTTGGCCCACGATTTTTGTATTGGCATGGTGGTCGAGGACCAGGTTTGTAAGCCTTATTTCATCGATTGGGCACTCAGATATTTTAGCCATTATTCCCCCTCAAAAAGCTCTGGGAACAGACGGTCTCTAATGTCTAAAACATGCCCGTTTCTCGCCTTTACGATATGCGCCCTAGACGCATGCCACGCCATGTCATAAGCCATGCTGTGGGCGGTCATAATAGCTTCAACGTCTTGGTCACACTTGAGAGACACGCTTGAGAAGATCTCGACAGTGTAAGGGATCTTGTCCCAAGTGCCCTCTCCCCAGTAAACCGCGTCGCTAACTTTTGTACTAACACTAGCGGTAACGCCAGCCTCTTCACCTTTTCCGGTAGCTATCTTTTGTAGCGCCTCTTCTGATATGAGCAATTTCTCCTCCACTCGTTTTGTTTGTTGTCGCCAGTTTTTGTTCCCGGCATCGTATTCTGTCCTAATAAAAATCGTCAGGGAGGCAAACGCCTCCCCGACAACTCTTGAACTTTTCGACATGGTTTTACCCAAGCGCCGACGCCGGCTTAACCATGAGCTTTGGCCCATTTACCGCGCCCGTTGTTTGATACTCTCCGCGAGCTTCTGCAACGTCCTTGTATGTGATGTTTCCACACTCAATGTGTTTGTTGAGCGCCTCCGCGTCAACCTTCACAACACCCTTAAGGCGAAGCGCCTTGGTTGGGAGCTTGTCCGCGTCATACTTGGTTTTCTGACTTGTCTTTGTTCTCCTAAAAGGACCCATCTGGAACCCGTCAGAACTTGGGATTTCCTTAATAGCCACCTTTGCAGCTTTGTGGGCCCCGTTGTAGTCGTCTACTAAAGCATTAAGCGTGTCAAAGAACGCAGAGTGCTTCTCGATAAATTTGAGCAGCTTGTTGCGCTCAACAATAAATTCTTCGACCGCAGCCGCTGCTTCATGTTTTAGAATGTCGCTCATTTTATTCCTCTTCTCCTGAGTTAAGGCGAATAGCCATGTTTATTTGCTTTGTTGTCTTATTCCATAAGTCTCTAGAATTCTGCCTGCCGTCTCTGGCAAGCATCTCAAGAGACGGTAAAACCATCACAGGGATCGGATAGCTCACTAAGGAACCCTGTATATCTATTTCCACAACCCGGCCAATACTCTCTTTGTACTTTGGTGGGTTTTTAATGGCCAGCGCCTTTAGGGCATTCGCCCCGCAGGCCACGGTTATTCTTGGCTGCAGCAGCTCAATCTCCTTGTGCAGCCTCGGCCGGCAGGCCTCTAGCTCTGAGGCCTTGGGCGTTGGGTGCGTGTCTAGTGGCCTGCCGAAGTTGGTTTCAAATACCCCTTTTGTGGGGCACAGGGTTGGTGTCGTACACCAGATATCGTTACTTGATAGGTTAAGGTCCTCCAGCATTATTTGGAGGACTTGCCCACCTAGATCTGAATAGGGGGTTCCAGAGCTTGCGCTCTTTGGCCCTGTTCGGTCCAAGACAAACACTACTTTTGATGAAGGATCTCCTCCACCATGAATAGGTGTTTTTCTATTCTTGTGCAGCCCGCATGACTCGCAGGACCTCCACGAAAACAGAAGCTCTCCAACCTCTCCGCTATACATCCTTGTAACCAACGCCGTTTGCAAGCATCTTTCGTCGAAGGGACTTACACATTCCGTGAGCAGGGCCTATGTTCACGTCGTCTAAAACAACGACGATAGGGTCCTTCTTGCCTTCGGAAATCCTCTCAATTCTACCCTTACCCTGCTGGAATGCTCCCCAGGCCTTGAAAGGTGTTGTGAATATCAGAGTATCTAAGCCGGACACATCCAATCCTTCTTTCGCCACCTGAAAGGTCGCGAATGTGACGTCAGAATTTTTAATTATTCCAGTTCTGTCCTTACCGGAAGTAGCTCCGCTAACGACCCCACTTGTATACATATTCATACGCGGGTCTGCAACCTTTAACTTTTCTAATTCTGATGGGTGGTCTTTGCTATGACACAACACCAGCAATTTCCTGCCCTTAGAAAGGGCTTTCGCAGCGATGTTGATGATCTCTTCATTGCGGCTCTTTATGGTCCCCAGGTGTTTGTACATTTTCCCGGCGGAGAATTCTCCTGTGCGGTCTCTAATTTTCCGCGCATCTTTTATCATGGTGTCTAGCCGCTTAAAGTAAACCTCCGCAGCCATCTCACCCTTTAGGTCAGAGTAAAACACTCCGCCGATATGGGCATAGTAGACATCCTCCAGACCGTCTTCGCGATTGGGTGTGGCGGTTAGACCAAACCGGTTACCGAAGAACATTGGGGCTGTAAGGCTGAACTTGGCTGCGCTGAGGTGGTGAACCTCATCAAAAACCACAGTTCCGAACCTTTGCCTGGTAGAGATAGGAATGTCCTTAACTCTGTTGGCCAAGGTGTGAATCATGGCAAGCACTAGCGGCTTATCCCACTCTGCCTTAGGGCCTTGAACTATGCCGATGTCGTCCTCAGATAAAGACAGGAACTCTAAAGCCCTTTCTTTCCATTGGTCGATAAGTCCGGAATTGTTAACAATGACGATTGCTGGGACGCCTCGGGAAGCTATCTTCTTAAGGGCCATCACCGTCTTACCTTTACCGCAAGCAAGATTAAGTACGCCATTAGACTGTTTGTCTAGCGCGTCCCATGCTGCTTTTTGTGCAGTGTCTCTAGGAACAATTTTGTCCCCAAAGTCCACATGCTCCCAGTTAAACTTTGGGTACTCGTATTTTTCTAGTGCGCTAATCCTTTGGATTAGTTCGTTCTCTGACCAAAGGTGTTTGGCCACGACCATGTGATTCTTTTCTTGTCGAGCCAGCGGAACCTCTTTGGTTTCCCCGGAGTGGGGATCTTCCGAAATTACGGTGGCAGACCTAAGAAAAACTTGTCTGTACGGCAGGAACTCGTTTGGGATCCAGAGCATATTGGCCATGAAGGCCTTACCTACTATGGAGTCTCCCCCGTCCATCTCAGGAACGTATGTTGGTTGATCTTCATTAGCATTATTCATCCATTCTCCAATATCTTCTTAATCTTCGTTTTTATATAGTGTTCCAGGCTTTCCGTTCTTCGATCATCACCGATTTGCTCAAAAATAACTCCCAGTAGTGCATCAACCTTTTCTTCGGTTATTTCCGTACTACTGGAGATTCTGGATCTTAATTCTTCATTAGCCGCGACTCCGTAAGATCTCTCCACAGGAGCTTGCTTATTTATTCGCTCGTAATAAATAGCGCCTAATATCTCTTTCGCCTCATCGGAGGCGGTTACATCAATGTCGAGCTTAGAGAATATCTTGTATATGGTCTGGTTTGAGGGTATCGAATGCCCAGACTCATATTTCCTTATTGCCTCTCTGGAGATGTCACAGAGGGACGCAAATTTTCGTCCAGACATCCCACGAGATTCTCTTAGCCTTACTAGCTTTACTGCAAGGCTTGAGGGTTGAGGCATTGAGGTTACTCTCCTTCGTCTAGCTCTCCCTCATGGGAGTGTGTAGAGGAATCTACTTGTACCTGCCGAAGCGGGCTTGTCAACCCCGAAGGATTGTTGATAGTATTACTAGTAGAGATACGTTTTAATATATGGTTGCAACCGTCCCGTAAAGCCATAATCCCGGCTTCTATAAGGATGGATTTTAACTCTTGTTTTTTACTAGGAACTTCCATAATGACTTCGCAGGGCTTATCATTACTCATCGAGACCTCCTGTAAGATAATTTGATGGGGTTCATTGTGCTTATACCAAAAATTTCACCTAGCTTGTGGAGAACCTAATGATCAAAAACCTCCCTAAAGTTGTTGACCACTACGATGATAGTGGAGCCTTTCTTCGTGAGTCTATCGAGGGTAATGAAGTTCCCGAGGTCATCAAGACGGCGGCAGACTTGTCGAAGAACGCCTCTAAAAACGATTCCGACTACGCTCTTGTCGTCGACACCCTGGGAGGGCGAGAGCACCGATACCCTGTTGTTGACGCGGGTAATACTCTGGCTTCTGCCATGTATCTCTCTAAGGTAGCAAGCGCTTTGCCAGCAGAACTGCAGAAGACGGCAGCAGAGAAAATTAACGCTGCCCTTAAGGTGTTCGGGTTTACCCCGACAGAGAGTCTCGAAAAAATCGCGTCTATTGAGCTTGGGTTCAGTGGCCCAGGTATGGAGACGGACAGATCATTAGAGAGTCTCTTCGGAGTTTCGCAGGGCGATCCGACGGAGGTTGTCAAAGACGCTTTTGATACGGCGTCCCCTAGAGGTAAGCGTCGGCTTATGATGCAGGTTAAAGAGGCAGGCCTCCTTGAGCACCTCTCTGATGAACTCACTGATTACGCAAGAGAAGAGGTGGGGAGTGATTTTAACACCGGATTAGATCTGCGTAAAATAGCTTCTCTTAGTGCGCAGGCAACTATGGAGCTTGATGCGATCAAGGAGAAGGTGGCTTCTGCATCCCCTGAAGATCTTGTTGAGGATCTGACGGATTTCGATATTCGCCATGAGGTAACCCACTTGTATGGGAAGAGCATTTTAGATCCGTACGCCACCGTGTTCGGTACAAGTGTTGAGAAAACCGCAGGTGTTTCTGACGGGTTAGAGATTGACGGAGTCTCCTACTCTAGTGAGGACGTTAACAAGTTTGCCGAAAATCAGAGCGATACCCTTACCGATGTTTTTGGTGAAGATTTTGTGGGACAATTTAAAGAAGATCCTGTAAATGTTTTGGGTAGCCTTCCTATAACGCACAAGAAGGCCATTGCTCGGATGATTGATGGTTAACAACGACTCTAATTACGCTGGGCCGCGTGCGGCCAAAAAAGCCTTCACAAACAGGCTATCGCACCCACTCCTTCTGGACCTTCTGATGGTCAAGGAGTTTGGTCCCGAGTATTTGTCTTGGGAGCCGGAAACTTGCTGGGCGGAGATTAAGCTGACTTGGAATACGACAATTTCCGAGAACAGCCGCAATAAGCTCCAGGCCGTCAGGACATGCCACGTATCAGACCAGCCCTATGAAAGCTGGAATGTGTTCGAGAAGGTTTGCGTGGCGTTGGCCGGAGTATCTCCAAGGTTTGACTTGGTCCAGCGAGTCTCTCCGCATGCCATGGCCCTTGCCTTAGATATTATGGGGCAAGTCAAAGACAAAAAAGCTGTGTCGAAAGAGGTCTATAGGTATGTCGGCGCGGCCTTACTAGATGATGGGATGGCGTTTGGTCCAGGCCCTTTAGAGCCCTGCAACAAGTATATTACAGATCGGGTTAGTACCAGCAGGCAAGAGTTGATCAAAAAAGCATTAAAGGGTAATGCTAGAGACTTATCTGATGTTCAGATCATGAAGTCTCAGTCTGTCCTGGATTACGTAGAAGGCCAGTCTAGGGCGCTACTATCTCAATTAAAGGTAATATTCCCGTAGGAACAAACCAATGGCAAACTCAGTACTTTCATCAGCCAAGTCTAGGAGAGCCAAGAGCGTTGGCCGCCCAGAGACTTTTTACCCGAGCCCCTTTTTTGATATAGCGCAGAACTACCTGCCGAAAACAATTAAAGACACCTTCGACTGGTGCCTGTATTACCAGCTAACAAACCCACTTATAAACTCGGTTACGCAAAAGTTAGCCACGTACCCTATTACTGATATCGTTTACGAGGACGACAACGACGGAGTCGTTAGCCTTTATAAGGACCTGTTTGAAAAACAGTTCCTTTTAAGGACTTTTTTGATCGAAATTAATCTAGACAGGTACACGTATGGCAATTCTTTTGTATCGGTCTCATTTCCATTTAAGAAGATCTTAGTATGTAAGAACTGTAAGTCTGACTATGAGGCTGGCAAGTCAGGGTATAAATGGAAGGGGTTTAAGTTCCATTTGGATTGTCCCTCATGTGGGCATTACGGAGCCGCTGAAGTTCGCGACGAGCCAGTAAAAGCGCACAAAAAAATAAAGCTTATTCGGTGGAATCCGAAGAATATAACAATAAAGCACAACGAGATAACCGGCAGTACTGAGTACTACTACTCGATACCTAGACACATAAGGAACGATATTACTCTTGGTAAGCCGAGCGTAATTGAGACTATTCCGCAAGCGTTCATAGATGCGCTGGCGAAGAAAAAATCTATCATGTTGGATGAGGATAAAATTTTTCATTCAAAACGTGCCTCTATCTCTAGAGACCCGTCCGATAGCGGGTGGGGAGCGCCCCTGATATTACCTGTATTAAAGGATATATTCTTCCTTCAGGTATTACGAAAGTCGCAAGAAGCCGTAGCCCTTGAGCACATTGTGCCAATGAGGGTTATGTTTCCGCAGGTGACAACAGACGGAAGCAACCCTTACGCGCATATAAACTTAAAGGACTGGCAGGGCGAAGTAACTACGCAGATAAAAAAATGGCGTCAAGACAACAACCATATTCCCGTCATGCCTGTCCCTGTTGGTTACCAAATGATCGGTGGGCAGGGTAGATCGCTCCTCCTTCACCAAGAAATTCGTATATATAACGACCAGATAATTGCCGGGATGGGCGTACCTACCGGGTTTTTCTACGGAGAGGCTCAGTATTCTGGAGCCTCTGTTAACTTGCGTGCTCTAGAAAACGAGTTTCTGGGAAACCGTCAGGACATGCTAAGACTTGTTGAGTTTGTCCGGGATCGGGTGTGCGCGTTTTTGGATATACCGAGCATTCCTGTTAAGTTTAAACCCTTCAAGATGGCCGACGATATTCAAAGGGCCTCGTTTGACTTAAACCTTGCTAATGCGGGTATGATAAGTCGTAGATCGTTCTTACAGTCACGGAACTTTAGCTTTGAGACAGAGTCCTCTCTCATAGAGAAAGAGACCAAGAAGTTTGCGCAGACTCAGAGAGAGCAACAACTGCAAGCAGCGGAAGCTCAGGGCGAAGCCATGCTGGTCCAGACCCGCTACCAAGTTCAGGCACAAATGATGCAGGCGGAGGCGCAACAGCAGATGCCTCAGCCGCAACAAGCCCAACAGCCTCCTCCGCCATCCCAGGGACCACCTCAAGGCCAGCAAGGCGAACAAGGTCCACAACCTCCTGGGCAACCTCCTGGGCAACTCGCCGAGGGAGACGTTGATCAGCAGGAGATGGCGCAGCAGCCACAACAGGAGCCCCAGCCAGGGGGCATAGAAACTAGTCCGGTTTCTGCGGGCCAGGGCGGTAATATGGTTGATCTATTCGCGCAGGCGCGGCAGATCAGCATGCAGCTAAAAGCAATGAATGAAGTAGACAGGTACCGGGCGCTGGCGCAGTTACGCACCAGCCACCCGGACCTATATACTGTTGTAAACAACACACTCGCTGGGTCTATGCAACCCCCGCAACCAATGGCCGGCCCGCCACAGGCGGGCACAGGCATAGCGCAGGGCTAGACTATGGGCACTAACACGGCAGACCGAAAACCACAGCGGTCACAATTGCCGCTATGGTAGAACATCTCAATGTTATCGGAATCTCTTATACAGTTAGTGCAAACCCAGGCAGCAGAATCGTACTTGTTCAAAAAGAACTCGCAGTTCCCACAGTTTGTATACTCTGAGCATCCTCCGCCTTTGGCGTGGCAAACAATTTTTTTAGGTTTTGCTATCACTTGCTCGGGTCTAACGAATCCTCTACAGCTTGGTCAAACTCTTCTAGGGAAGATGTTGAACAGCACAAGGAAATGGTGGATGTTAAATACGGCTTGGTCTGTGTAACAATAGTACGCATGATATACTCCTTTGCAGAGATAGTTAATTGATCCTCTGCAAAGTTCTTATACCCAATTAATTAGCCGTGTTAGCACGGAGGTTGAAATGTCAATTCTTGATCCCGAGAGGGCGATGAAAGCTCTCGAAGAAAGGACCATAGAGCAGGTAGAAAAGTTTTTCCCGATGGAGGGGAGAACTAAAAAACTTGTTGCCACTAAGGTATACGCCGGAAAAGGCGTGGACGTGGACGATATCGCCAGTCAGAAGAAGGCGAGGCTGCGCGGAAGGACCTGGTCAGTTCCCATATACGCCGATTTCTCCCTAGTAGATAAGGAGACAGGAGCAGTTGTGGACTCGGTCAAAAAGCTGAAGCTTATCGGGCTCCCCAAGATAACCCGAAGATTTAGCTATATTGTCGATGGTACTGAATATCAGTCAGACAATCAGTGGAGACTTAAGTCTGGAGTGTATTCCCGTGTTAAAGCGAACGGCGGTCTGGAGGCGCAATTTAACCTCTCTAAAGGTCGAGGGTTTAGAATGGCTTTTTCCCCAGAGAAGAAGCGTTTTATGCTTAACTACGGAACCACTAACATCCAGCTTCTCCCGGTTCTCCAGGCAATGGGGGTTTCTGACGAAGAGATTAGATCGGTGTGGGGCGAGAGTCTTTACGCCAAAAGTGTCTCTGATAAAAAGCGGGGGGAGCTGATCAAGCTTGCTAAATCGCTTGATCGCAGATTTGAGGGGAAGACAGACGTAGAGGCCACTCCCGTTATACTTGATAAGCTAAAACAGACTGAGCTGCGAAAAGACACGACCGAAATTACGCTAGGCGCACCCTTTAGTAAGGTTGAGGGGGGGACCCTCCTTGCTGCGTCTGATCGTTTATTAGCTATAAATAAAGGAGATCGCGAGCCAGACAACCGAGACTCTTTAAGGTTCAAAGAGTTATGGTCTATAGAGGACCATCTTCCAGAAAGAATTCTTAATTCCTCGAAAAGAATTGAGTTTAAGATAAAGAATAATCTGGACAGAAAAGACTCTGTAAAGAGCATTGTGACCCCGGACATTTTTAATGTCCCTGTGAAAGCTTATTTCACCTCAACCTCACTATCCCAACAACCCAACCAAACAAACCCAATAGATATGGTAGGAGGATTCCTCAGAACTACTATTCTGGGTACGGGCGGAATTAGTAGCGACCTTGCTATATCTGACGACGCTAAGCTTATTGATTCAAGTCACTTGGGTTTTTTGGACCCTATTCACACCCCTGAAGGGAAAAGGTCTGGTATTAGTGGGCACCTATCGCTGGGTGTGTCTAAGAGTGGAAATAACCCAACAATCCGTGTCTTCTCCACGGCTTCAGGGAAGTATGAGAACCGGAGCCCAGCGGACTTGTCCGGAAAGGCTGTAGCGTTCCCGGACCAGTATATTTTTGGCCCAGACGGGCGACCACACCCCAAAACAAAGAGCGTAACAGTTGTGGATCAAGACGGGGGAGATCCGAGAGACATAGCCGCCAACAAAGTCGATTACGTTCTACAGTCTCCCAAGCAGCTTTTTTCTATGACTGCGAACCTTGTCCCTTTTCTTCCCTCGGATCAAGCAAATCGCGCAGGGATGGCAACCCGGCACATGGAGCAGGCTATTTCTTTGAAGTACCGGGAAGAGCCTCTCGTACAAGTTGTGTCTGGGAACCCGGAAAAAAGGTTCTCTACGTGGGAAAAGGTTATGGGCGGGCTTTCGGCACACACAAGCCCTGTGAACGGGATCGTGTCTAGCGTTGGGCCATCTAAGATCGTTGTGTCCGACAGCGCAGGCAAAAAGCACGAGATCGCTCTGTACGAAAGCTTCCCTCTTAATGAGAAGAAATCGTTTATGCAGAGCACTCCGATTGTGACAAAGGGGGCTGCTGTAAAGGCCGGTCAGACTATTGCGGACACAAATTTTACAAGAAATGGGACTTTGTCGTTAGGCACCAATTTGCGTGTTGGTTACGTGCCCTATAAGGGGCTTGTGTTTGAGGACGGGATTGTGATCTCTGAGGCTGCAGCGGAGCGGCTTACAAGCGAGCACTTGCACAAGCCACGCGTATACGTAGAAAAAAACATGGCGCTAGGCCTAAAAAAGTTTAGAGCAAACTATCCTGGCGCAGTCTCTGAAGAGAACGCCGCTAAAATGGATGAGGACGGCGTAATAAAGAAGGGGCAGAAAGTTTCCCCCGGCGACGTCCTAATAGCAGCTTTACAGAAGTCCGAACCTTCCAAAGAGCAAATTCTTTTGAAAGGTATCCACCGCTCGCTGGCCAGACCGTATAAAGACAGGTCTGTGTCGTGGGAAAAGCCTTACTCGGGCGTGGTGACTGACGTTGTGCGCAATGGTAGAGAGGTCACGGTCTTTGTTAAGACGGAGGAGCCCGCGGACATCGGAGATAAGCTTACCGGTCGGCATGGGAACAAAGGGGTTATAACCGCAGTCGTTCCTAACGAAGAGATGCCGAAGAACAGCGAAGGCGTTCCCCTAGAGATTATATTCAACCCTTCCGGCGTTCCTGGGCGAATAAACCTCGGACAGGTTCTGGAGACATCCTTAGCTAAAGCCGCTGCGGAAACCGGGGAGCCGTACGCGGTTGAAAACTTTCAGTCAGACGACGAGAAGAAGATTGTTAAGGTTAAGGAACATTACCGAACTATAAAAACAAAAAGCGGGCCCAAACGGATTCTTGTAAAAGAGCATGAGCGTGAGCTTGGTTACCAAGAAGTAGTTAAGAGTGCATTAAAAGATGCTGGCGTTGACGAGACGGAAGAGCTTTTTGATCCTGTTAGCGGGAAGAGCTTAGGCAAGGTTTTGGTTGGGCAGCAATACATACTCAAGATGACGCACCAAGTGGACAAGAAGCTATCGGCGCGTGCACACGGGTACGGGTACGATTACAGCGCGAACATGATACCTAAGAGCGGCGGAGGGTCCGGAGGACAAAGATTTGGGGAGCTTGGCCTCTACGCGATGCTCGCGCACGGCGCGACAGCTAATATCCGAGACGCCCTTACGTACAAAGGGGATAAGTCCCAAGACGAGGTTTGGACAGCTGTGCAGACAGGCCAGATGCTGCCCACACCAAAGCCCTCTTTTGCGTATGAAAAATTTCTTGCGTATCTTGCTGCAATAGGCGTGAACGTAGAGAAAGAGGGGAATGGGCTTATAGTTCAGCCTCTTACCGACAAGCAAATACTGTCTATGTCCAATGGTGAGATTAAAAACGGAAGTCGAGTAATTAGAGGCAAAGACTTGAAGCCTGAAAAAGACGGCCTGTTTGATGAGGAAATTACAGGCGGTCCTGGCGGTAAGAGTTGGTCACATCTAACCCTCCCCGAGAAGCTACCAAATCCGGTGTTTGAGAAATCTGTACGATCCCTATTGGGCATCACTGGTGCCCAGTACGACAAGATTATTAGCGGTGAGGCGGGCTTATCCGAAAAGGGTTATGACGAGGAGGCCTCGTTAAAAGGTCCTGCGGCCATAGCCCAAGCGATTTCCGAGATCAATGTGGCTCAGCAGTTATCCGCCGCAGAAGAGGATATAAAAACTGCGAGAAAGTCCAAGCTAGATGCAGCGAATAAGAAAATAAAATACCTGCGTATGCTGGATAAAAACTCAATGTCAGCCGAGGAGGCGTACCTGATTAGCAACGTGCCTATCCTCCCTCCGCTGTTTAGACCAATCACCGCAATGGAGGGTGGGGACTTAAATGTTGATGGGCTCAACCTCTTATATAGAGACATAGCCATATTGAACAACAAGCTCAAAGAGGCCTCCGGTGTTCTTCCAGACGAAGAGGTCGCAGCGCTAAGAGGTGATTTGTACGACGCTATTGACGCCTTAATGGGGACAGCTCCCGGCCAAAATCAAGGGTCTTTAACCATAGACGGGCAAGCAAAGCCACCAGGCATATTGGCAATCCTGTCGGGAAGGACCTCTCCGAAGCAGAGCTTTTTCCACCAGAGGCTACTGGACCGTAGGCAGGACCTAGCAATGCGCTCTGTCATTGTCCCCAACATGGAGCTTCACCTGGACGAGCTAGGGCTTCCTAGAAAAGGGGCCATGAAAATCTTTCGTCCTTTCGTTGTTAAGGAGCTTGTGGCCATGGGGTACACCCCGCTGTCTGCTCGGGAGGAGGTTGAAAAGAATTCCTCCCTTGCCAACAAGGCGTTGGATATCGCTGTGTCTAAGCGACCTGTTCTTTTTAAGCGCGATCCTGTTCTCCATAAATTCGGAATAATGGCCTTCAAGGCCAAACTACATGGCGAGTCCTCCGTCCAGATTCATCCGCTTGTGACGGGAGGGTTTAATGCGGACTTTGACGGAGATACGATGGCGGTATTCGTCCCCGTATCGCAAGAGGCTGTTGACGAGGCGTACAAAATGTTGCCGTCAAAGAACTTGTTTAACCCTGCTACCGGCAAGGTTATGTATCAGCCCACCCTTGAAGGACAGATGGGATTGTTCCTCCTCACTCAGATGGGGAAGAAAACAAATAAGTCTTACAAGGACCTTTCTGAGGCTCGTGTTGCCGCAAAGGACGGGAGTCTTGCTTTGACCGACGTTGTGACCATCGATGGGAAAAAGACGACTTTGGGTAGGGCGACTTTTCATGCGGCACTACCTAAGGCGGCTAGAACCGACGAGCTTCTCACAGACCCTAAGATGGTCATGAGCAGCAAGGCTCTCCAAGGAGTCTTAAAGGATGTCGCAACAAAGGCTCCTGGAGCATTCTCCACAACTGTGGACAAGCTTAAAGATCTTGGATTTGGCCACTCATACGCTATTGGCTTTTCTTTTAGCCTGGATGACTTTAAGACTCTCGGCAAGTTACGGGAAAAGCATTTGGTTAAGGCGCGCAAGCAAGAGTCAACGACAAAAAAGCAGGTTGAGATGAACTTGCTTTCTGCGGAAGCTGCCGAAGCAAAAATAATAAAAATATACATGCAGGCGACCGAAGACATAAACAAGGAGGCCAAGTCGCTCCTGAACAAGAAGGGCAATAAGCTCGCAGCCATGAACAACGCGGGCGTAAAGCCCTCATGGTCTCAGCTCCAGCAAATGGTTATCGCTCCGATGTTATTGGAGAACGCCAAAGGAAGGGTTATTCCCGTTCCCGTAACCCGGTCTTACTCTGAGGGTCTAGACACGTCTGGTTACTGGGTAGCGTCTTCGGGCGCAAGAAAGGGCCTTATAGAAAAGGTGCAATCTGTTCAAAAGCCGGGGGCCCTGAATAAGCAAATAGCTAACACGGCAATAACCTATTTAATCACCGAAGATGACTGCAAAACAGATCGCGGGATCGCTTTAGACACTACCGACGCTGATATCGTAGACCGATTCACAGCTAAGAAGTTGTCTATAGGGAGTACGGTTGTTCCCAAAAACACTGAGGTTACTCCGAGCCTAATATCCAGCCTAAAGTCCTCTAAAATCTCTAAGCTTCTTGTACGCTCCCCACTAAAGTGCCAATCCCCAAAGGGCCTCTGTTCGAAGTGTTATGGTTTGTATAATGGGGGGAATCTTATAGAAAAGGGTACCAACATTGGTCTTATAGCCGGCACTTCTTTGGGAGAACGTGGCACCCAGCTAGCCATGAAATCCTTCCACACCGGGGGTGTCGCAGGGGCGTCGGGAAACCTGGTAGGCGGAATTGACCGAGTCATACAGCTTTTGAAAATGCCCGAGATTGTTGCGGGGTCCGCTGTTTTGAGCCCTGTGACGGGAACTATTAAATCTATTAAGAAAAGCGATATTGGTGGGCACGATGTCTTGGTTGGGGAGGAGCAGGTGTATGTTCCCGGGGACCGCTCAGTGAAAGTGGAAAGGGGGGCTAAGGTTCGCAAAGGGCAAAGACTAACGGGCGGACCCATAAACCCTAGGGAGCTTTTAGAGCTTACCAACGTAGACACTGTGCAGCGGTATCTGTCTGACGAAATACACGGCGCGTACAAGAGCGAGGGGATCAAGCGCAGAAACGTTGAGGTGGTCACGAAGTCTCTTACGAACTTGTCGAGGATTATAGACCCTGGAGATTCGGACTTCGTTAAAAATGACCTTGTCGCTAGCTCCCATATTTCGCACCTAAACAGGAGTAAGGCCGGAGGTAATGCAGTCCTGGTTGAGCCTGTGCTTCGTGGCGTGGAAACGCTCCCGCTAGATCAGACCACAGACTGGTTGGCGCGAATGCAGTACAGGAAGCTTAAGGAGACACTTATCCGCGCCGCTAATGAGGGGTGGGAGTCGGATATACACGGGCTACACCCAAGCCCGGGCATTACGTACTCAGCGGAGTTTGGTAAGGATCGAGAAGGGGGCAAGTATTAATGGCTAGAGATAGTTCAGGAAATGCCACCGACGCAGTAGGGGCTTCGGGCCCGGCAAGCGTGGCGCTAGCTAGAGTTGTGTACGTGAACCCAAGAGAGTTCACTCTGGACGCTATCGGGATTTTTACACAAAGGACTTATAGCGATATCCCATTTGCTACTCCGTACCAAAATAGAAGCCATCCTGGAGGTGTGTCTATAATGCCTGAAGAGGGCAGCATGTGTTATGTGTGCATATGTGCTGACAAGACTCAGTTTGTCTTGGGGTTTGTTACCGACCCGAGGAACACCCCCCAGTTCGAAAAAGTTGATGGCAAGATTCAAGAGTCTACTACAGCTGATAAGGGGCCCGACTTCCGGGGAGAGCGTGAGTTCTTAGAGCCTGGTGATGTTTTCCTCGGCACCCAAGATGGGAACAAGGTGTGTCTTAGGAGGGGCGGGATGGTCCAAATTGGGGCCACACCGCTAGCGCAAAGGTTTTATCTACCCATAGAAAACGTCGTCAGGGACTACTTCCAAAAGTACCAAGCCTTTTCCCCTGTAGGGGAGATCGAGTGGGGTCATGCGCAGCTTGTTGCCGAGAGTGACCTTTCTGAGAAAACCACTATAGGGGGTGTGGTAGAGGCTACTAGCGGCCCGAACACCACAGAGACGCCTGTGATTGTCCGCTATAGTATTAAAGATTTGGTACAGGAGGTTGTTGCGGGCAAAACAGAAGCGTCAAGCCCGGCCGGGTCTTCTGGGCACCGAAATTACACCGTTGAAGTTCGGATGGGGCGTCTTACAGAGGAGGCCCTTGATACAGAGATAGACAATGAGCATATCTTCGGGAACATCCGCACAATTAACGAGGCCACGTCTAGCGATGTTGGGCTTAGACAGTTCCCTGGTTTAAAGGATGGTTACGAAGAGGCGGACGACCCGACGTGGGACACCCGTTCTTCTCGTGGTGTTTTAAGTTTTACCATATGGCCTCATGACGATGCTGAGGGTGGGCCAGCTAGCAAAGAAAAGGTGACCTACGCTTTTCAGATTAATAAGGACGGAGACCACTTCCTCCACTCAAAAGGGCATATACATGTAGAGCTTGACAGGACCGTCTATGCAAACGTCGCTCAGGGCGTTAAGATAGAATACGGGGACGAGCTAAGTGAGCAACTCTCCGGATCTTCTAGTAAACAAGCTCTACTAGAGCTTACTAAATCTGGCGACTTCAAGGTTTATTTGGAGCAGATGGTTGTAAAAGTTATTAATGACTTCGTATTTGATGGAAAGAAATTTATGATAAATGCCACGGCCGCTGATGGGATAGAGCTTGGGGTAGACCCAAGCTCACATGGCGTCAAATTCGAAGAACTAAAAGAGTGCCTTAGTAATTTGCAGAACTTTATAAACAACGACCTCGTTCTAAAGACGGCCTGGGGGCCAACCCCTCCGGGGGCTGTTGCTCCTTGCACAGCGATTGATCCGATAGATGATGCCAAATCATCAAAGGTTTTGGTGGAATAATGCCCTTTGCTTCCGCCGAAAGTTCTGTAGTTGCGGCAGTCAACCAGATGGATTCGCAATTGCAGTCGATGGAACCTGCAGCAGATCCCCACATGGGTGAGCTTTGGGCTAAAGTTGCGACCGCATTTTTTAGTAGTGGGGTCAGCCCTAAGTGGCTTGACTACACCGCCGGCGAGGCCGCATTTAAAGGCGCTGCGGGCAAATCTATAACAGAGGCCAGCTTCAAGCTGGCTTGGTGGGATTACGCAAAGACGGGCTTGGTGACAGTGCCGATCCCCCCCGCGGTCTCCTACACACCCCCTCCGGCCCCGCCGGATTTTTCTGCGATAGCAGCTTTGGGCGGGCAGGACAGCCCTACGCCTGCCGCTAAAGCACTTTTTACGACACTCGACATCTGGATAAAAACAGGCACTGGGGTTTTGCCGGCTCCGGCCACACCCCAAACTTGGATATAGAGGATTTATTATGAAGCTCATTAGAGAATTAAAGAGCCCAAGCTTTGAAAAAACCGCAGGTAAGTTCTTGCTTGGGGAGAACCCAAGCACGTACGCTAGTGAACTTATTGCTCATCTGTACAAGCAGCACTCTTACTTGGGAAAGTATGATGTAAGCATTTCTATTGATGGGCAGGACCACAGGCTTGGCTATATGTATGGGGTTTTTATTGTTAAGCCCTCAGATAACGTTCCTCCTGAGGTGGGCCAAAAAAGAATGGACGAGGTTGTCCGCCCGGCGGATAAGCAAGAGCCTGACAAGAACTCCATCAGGGTCCCCATTATTGTCGAAAACAAGAAGGCTTATTCTTTCGATGTATTTATAAGCAACGATGGGCGCTTTATGCCTCTAAACGAGTCAAGGGTCGCTTCCGCCCTGTTTGAGGCTAGTCCTTATTCTGTTGGTCCTAAGGGCGGAAATGTTCCCTCTTCGGCCTCGCTGTCCCCGAATTTTCAGCCAGATGTTCCTGCTGGCGGATTGGGCGGGGGCCGATATGAAATGGGCAAGGTCGGGTCTGTTATTGAAAAGCTTTCCGGGGTCATAACTTCTGACTCTGTCGATGCTTTCTTAAGCAAGGTTGCCTCAGACCAGCGTCTTATTGATGCGGCAAGCTTGAACGAGCACTTCTCTAACTCGCTTATTAACTTGTCTAACGCTATCGATGGTTCGAAAAAGGAGGCTTCAGTTGCGGGCGAGTTTGACGTGGCTGTCGTCACCAAGTCTGAGGGGGGCTTTAGCTTGAAGGTTGCCTCTTTCAACGGAACCC
>Ga0163179_10000761_pt1 | contig 22919 bp, 30 predicted proteins | sample AtlANTMetagenome_FD_109643 | JGI IMG/M metagenome (GOLD analysis project Ga0163179, IMG submission 109643) | Marine eukaryotic phytoplankton communities from the Atlantic Ocean - Atlantic ANT 2 Metagenome | ecosystem: Environmental > Aquatic > Marine > Oceanic | place: North Atlantic Ocean...
ACTGACATAAATCTGTCATCTTTTATGACTCTTTTTTTCCCTTCTTTGTATCGATTAATTAGCTTGACCTGTGGGCAATATTCACACATATTTGTGCAACCAATTTTAGTCGTAATTTCTAAATTACCTTCGTGAACAATCTCTTTATCTGACAGTTTTTTCATAATTTACACCTTGATTTAAAATGAATATTCAAATGATTCAGTATCTCTTGCATAATGATTAAATATTAGAGATCTAGATTCATCTGTGTAATATTTTCTATACTCATTTGTATGAGACGGTCTCATAGATTTTCTTCCAAAGCAATTTATGCTAGACTTTAAATCACTTTTAATATCGCAATCTAATCCAAGATAATTAGCATATTGCAAAAGATCTCCAGCTAAATTTTCATATCTAATTAGATGTATGCTCTTTATTCCTACATATGAGTCATACTGATTACTAACAGCGTGGTAAAAGTAGTGTATCGGCGTGCAACCATATTCTTTGCTATTTTTATCTATTGATTCTATGTCTAAAATATTTCTAACTAAATCAGGTTTGAGTTTTTCATCTTTGTCCAAGAATAAATCTTCAAAAAATGACTCTTTTAAATTGTGTTTATTCTGGTGTAATTTTGAAAGATATGAGAGAATAGAGATAAATCTGTCCCAAGGATTTCTAATAACAGAAAATATTTCATAGTTTCCTGAGTTAAGAACTGAAATATTATTTTCGTGTTCAAAAAGATTTCCTCTTGAGTACATTCTATTAATTTTTGACTCAATATTATTTTTACGTGCTGTTGCAACAAAAAACTCTTTAACAGATCCCCCAGCAGTTCTTGGATTTTTTACAAATATTAAGCCTTTTCTCGTGCCATTGTTTTCATAAATTACTGACATATTAATATTTTGTTCACCTAGTATCGATAATAATTTTTCATATAATATTCATAAAACTCTTCAAAAGTCTCTATGTCGTATTTGCCTAAATGTATTCCCTTAACTTTTCCCGGAATGTCATTCTTGGCTGCGTGCATATGCAGTATACGAGGTGCCATGTGACCCTCTCCAAGTTCAGATTTAATGTGGGGTAGATCAATTTTAGCCCTATTATCTTTCCCTCTAACGTTGTACTCAAGTGGGAGAACATAAAGTGACGCGCTAGATTGCCAAAGAGCAATTCTCAAAGATACTTGATCCCAACCGTTTGTTTTATCATAATTTTCATAAAACTTATCTCTCCAGAGATTAAAAAAATCACATGTCCTCTGATTTCTCTTAAATACAAACACGCCTCCATTTATTTCAGAAAAAGAGTAGGGTATTTCTTTGTACTCGGGAACTAGATTTGAATATTTTTCTCTCTTTCTTGCAAAATCATGAATTCCGCCAATATCAAATCTATCTAGAAGATCAAACATATCACTTATGTCTCTAACAACGCATGTATCAGAGTCTAGATAAATCGTTTTTTCAAAGGGAGAGTGTCCAATAAAGTCTACTTTTGCCCTCTGGTGTTTTGGATTTATTATCGATGCATGATCAACAAACGGTGAGTCTATTACATCTTTAACGTCAGTAAAAAAAACTATTGGTAAGTCAGGAGCAAACTTTTTTACACTCTGGGCAGAGAAGAGAGCCTCTTTAACATAAGCCTCACCAAAAACAATATAAATAACACCCCTTTCAGCTATAGTTGTCATATTCTCTAGTTTGTACATTTTTAACTCTCTTAAAGTAAATTAGCAGTAGCCCGAAAACCCACTTTGTATGCTGGGCCTTCTAGGAATGGATAGTTGTTCTTTTTTAGGTAGTGGTGAAGAGGGGATTTATAGTGCTTGTTCTTTAGATCGTGCTTTATATTTAAAAACTCTTGAACTAGATCTCTATCTAGAAAAGGGTATCTAACTTCGATACCGTAGCTTCCCCCGACTGACTCGTCCTTATAGGCAAAATCAATCATCCTGTAGCCATTAAAGTTTTTCCACGGGAAGCAAGTTGATAAATCTTCCGGATAGTATCCGGCTATGTCACAATGCTCAAATCCTGGAATAGGATATCCTAAAAACCCATAATCGCTATAGACTTCATCAGAACCATGTCCAGACATGTATATCTTATAGCCATCTTGCATTGCATGATTACAGATAAAAGATGTTCCGACAGAACCCTTGTCGTTTTGCACTACATATTTCTTATTATTCATAGTATATGCAGACTCATAAGGTTCAGACTCTTCTGAGATATATTTCTTATGACTATTAAAGTCTGTCTCTTTCATAAAAAGTAGATGTCTTCTAGACTCATCAAGCATACTGTGTCTTTTTTCTAAAAGAGGTAAAGACTCAGCAGCTCTGACACTATATGTTGTAAACTTAGCATCATGTTTTTGAAGGCTTGATACTATACATCCACTATCATAGCCGCTACTTAAACCTACAAAGAATTTTTCGCAAGTATTCTCTATTCTCTTTTTAACTGAAAGATCAAATAGCTCACACCACTTGTCAAAAGATCCAACATTTTGATCTAGGTTAAACTTATAGATCTCATCTCTTGATACTGACATTGTATTTAAGTCTATGGTATACAGCATGTTTGGTGCAGTCTTGAAAGTTTTATCCCTAGAGAATCCCAGTGCTAAATTTGACGATGCGTAAGAAGATATGGCAAAATCACTTCCAGAAATTGATATCCAGCATGGCTTTGTTGCAAAGGCATCTGACGCTACTGTTATTGTATTCTTCTTTTTGTCATGAAAAACAATTGCAAATTCACCGTCTAGATCTTTCCAGGCTGAGTTTTTAAAGACATCGATAATGCAATAACCATCAGAAGGTGCATCTGACTTAAACTTCTTGTAATTGTATATCTGCCCGTTAAAGGTTGCAACAAAGTCACCCTCGACAAAAGGCTGAGGTGTTTTTTCGCCTGTAATGTGAAGAAGATTATGGAGCCATGTTATTTTTGTATCTGGATCGGAAAAAATATTAGTAAGATCTGGCCCTCTGGACTGGGAAAATCTGTTGGCGGAAAGTTTTATTTCTTCACTTAGGGTTCTATTTGTTACAATAAAGCTGCACATACACTTATCCTGCTAGTTTACAAGAAAAAAGCATTGTTGTCTCACAATTTTCTCTAGCGTCAGTATCATTTAATATTTTTACTTCTCTTACTTCAAATCCAAAATGATCTAGCATTTTTTCAAACTCTTTTTGATTCCACTCTCTGACATGCTCAGGTTTATCTGATGCCATACAATCGTAGCCTCTTTTAAGATCTCGCTCGGGAGTACTAAATATAATTTCTGTCCCCTGGGAAGATACACCTTTTATCATTTCTAGAGCATGGGTTGGGTTAAAAAGATGCTCAATTACATCAAAGCACAAGATAGTAGAAATATTAATATTATTATTCTTAAAGTGTTCAATAACTCCAGGTACTGCCTCCTCAAGATTGCACATAAGTGCCATAACATTGGGTCCCAGTGTTCCAATTTGAGATGCTATTTCAAATGAGTTTTTCTGATCAATGCAATAGTACTTTCTATTAAAACCATTCTCAAAGAAGTACTTATTCTGCTTGACAAGAGTTCCGCAACCAATTTCTAGTACATCACCAGATGAGTTTAATACACTATCTTTTGCATACCTGTAGCACTCCCCTTGATCCCATGCAGAGTTTATTATTCTACCCATGTCCCAATAGTTTGAATCTCTATTAGAATCAATTGTTTTATTCTGATCTTGTGATACGTAGCCTTCTTTAAGAAAAAAGCTTGTTGGCCCGCCGTCAGAAATTACTTTTATTTCACTAGTTTTTATCATAAGTTCTCCGAAAATATAAATTTTCCATTTTTATCGTAATGATCAATTAGCTTTTGACTTTGTTTAAGCTGAGGTCTTCCTAGCTTCCTGTAAGTCTCGATCCTCTGCCTGAGCTTATCCAAGACAGTTCCGTGCCATTTAAAATGATGAACTATTAGTCCGTATCTCATTACAAGAGTCTGATAAACTGACTCATTAAATTTCTCAGGATCATATAAAATCTCTTTTTCACTTGACCACTCACCTAGTATTCTTATTGCAAGGTCAGTCTCATGAAGTGAATTTTTTCCACCATGAAGATATTGCACGTGTTCAACACACTGCTGGTGAATTTGACCAGATCCATTGTTGGCTCTAAGGTTTCCCTTGTATGCCATAAGCTTGACGCCTGTTAGACCAATTAGATTGGAAAAATTTGCACGTGATGGAAACTGATCGAATATGCTACTATCTTTACTTACATCTTTGATAGTACCATCTGAAGAAAGTCTATCGATTAAAAATCCCTGGGCAGCATTAATACCTGATTCATCCATTCTAGAGAGTAACTCAGGCAAGCTTGCTGGAAATTGAAAAAACTCATCAGAGTCAGGATGTATTACCCAGTCCACATCTCTAACTTTTTTAGATATAATATAGTGCACCCTGCTCCATTTTTCCTGACTCTCATATTCTTGACACCATATATCTGACGGTTTTATCCCGTGCTTTTTTAAAATTTTTAGACCTAGCTCTAAATTTTCAAAATCTTTAAAAACATTTAAAACAATCAGAAAGTTCTCAGGTTGTATTCCTAGTGATCTATAGTGTGTTATAAAATGGTCTAATAGACAAAGATCAAAATCGAGACCAAAGCAGGTAGCTAAATATATCTTATTGTCTTTCACTGTTCTTCTTTACCTATAAAGTTACCAACAACCAATGCCTGATGAGATTCAAAACCGCTAGCTGTCTTTCCAACTCTGTAGACTTTAAAGCACTTTGAAGCCTGACAAAGCGTTAATATATCTTGAGCACAACCAAATCTCTGATCAAAGTCATCAAAAACCCATACACATTGTCGATTTTTTTTCTGGGATTTTTCAAAATTCATAACATCTAGAATAACTGTATTGACATCATGGAGACCATCAATGTAAAACATATCAATCTCACCGGTTTCTTCTGACATTTCCTTGCTGGTTGATTGAAAGTATTTAAATCTATCAGACTCATACTTTTTCTTGTATGCTTCGTTTCTTACATCTCTTGGATCGCAAGTAAATACTTTTCCATTTTCTGTGTTTTCAGAAATGTATTTACAAAATGTGTAAAATTGCCAACCTTCTGCAGTTCCTACTTCAGCTATTGATTCGCATTCAAATGACTCAGCAAGCCTAGTAAGATAGTATGCTCTCTTTTTTAAATTTCCCAATATAGAATTTCTCATCTTTCTCGAAACTATGCCTGCTGTATCCAGCTTCTTCTCTTGCGTCGATAGATTTATGTCACTCCAAAGTTTCTCATAATCTTCAGGGAGGTCTATTGTCTCTATGTTTCCATATTTTTTCCATACTTCTGTAAGATTTTTATTTTTTTGTAAAACATATTCAAAATTGTTTCCAGCAATATCTGTATTAACAGGTTGTGATATTAGGCAAAAAGATTGATCAAAAAGGGGAAGTATATCGTGCACAGGATTTTCAAATATAACTTCGGCATATTCGTCAGACGGTGGTCCCATTTTACACTGCAAGTATATCAGGCCACTTATTTTTACAACTCTTTCCATCTCTGCTATCATTTTTTCTGGATGGATTGTGTAATTTAAAATATTAGTATATACGAAATCAAAATAATTGTCTTCAAATTCCATGCAGTTTCCATCACCTTTTACAACGTGATCTCCGCAAGGATATGTGTCTATTCCAATAACTTCTTTTGCTCCAAGCTCTTTTAGAGCAGCAACCTCGTGTCCTGCCCTAGAGCCAATACATAAAAATCTGCCATTAAGATCCAATGAGTTTCCAAATTTTGAAAAGTGATTTTTAAAAGCATTAACTTTATCTCTCCACTCTCCTCCATGCCATTTTTCAACTCGGGCAGGATCTAAACTTTTAGTAGATTGAAATTTTACATACTGGTCGTAGCTCTTTTCACTATAGTGTCTTACCTTTTTCAAACCAAACTCCTGATACTTTCAGCATACATGTCTGCTGCTTTGTCTAAATTATAGATAAATTTCTTTGATATTTTCACTTTATTTTCAAATTTTAATTTTGGAGGCTTGTAAAGCTGTATTGGTTTGAAATCCCAGTCTAAATCTTCTATGACTATCATTGAAGCAGCTTCAATCTCATTTGTACCTCCTGATGAGGCACATACTATCTCTGCACCACAAGCGGCTGCATCAACAACAACATTTGGACAGTGATCTAGAAATGCAAGATGAACAAAGATACTTGCTGATTTGTATAGAGATATAAGAGACTCCCAGTCTACATGACCTAGATAAAAAATTCTACTATTTATTAAATTTTCATAATTTGCAAAATCTTCTTTTGAAGCTCCAGAACCTGCTACTAGCATAATATCGTCTTCCTCAGAATTTCTTATAAAATATTCAATATTAGAATTTAGCCTTTTATGAGGTCTCCAGCTAGAAGCAGACATCCATATTTTTCTTTCACCAAAAGTACTAGATAGATCTGCTTTGTCAATTTTACTTATAGCATCAATATCAGCACCGTTTCTAACAACAGTCCCGCCAGGGTGATCACCAAACCAGGACTCAGTTAAATTTTTATTAAATAGAGACTGGAATATTGCAATATCAGATGTCAAATATGTTTCTCTTATTTTACTATTTTGAGATTTAAAATCCTGATCACTGTTAAAATATATCCCATCTAACCTTATGATTCTCGGAACAGTCTTTTTAAAGTGAGACTCAATTATTGATAATTCAACATCGGCATCTTTTAAAGAATTTGAAATTTTAATATCATGCCTTCTACAGATATTTGAAAGTAAACCTCTTGTAAAACTATTTGGACCGCTATGAGAAGAAGGATTAAAGTTAGTTGGAAATACATTCATCTACTATAGTCGTCCTCAATCCTGATAACATCTTTAAGGTGGGGTGTGCTAACCTCTACAAGCTTAACATCTTCACTTCCTGCTCCAAATCGATGAATCTGTCCTACGTTAACATGAAAAGAATGGCCCGGGTTAATTCTAGTTATACTTCCATCATCTTCATAGTTTAGAAGAACACCTTCCACAACATAGACAGTCTCTTCTTTAATTTTATGATACTGCTTAGATAGTCTGTGTCCAGCATTTATATAGAGTACTTTTCCTACATAGGTCTCTGTATTTGCCCATATAATCTCATAACCCCATGGCTTGTCTATCTTCAACCTAGATACCCGCGTGCCCTTACAATGTTAATTGTAGAAATTTGTGATTGTTCTTCGTAGTCTCTGTAAGGTATAGAGACAGAATTTATATTATAAACATAGCAAATTTCATCAATGTAACTTCTTGACTTAGATACATGTAGAAGAGGTAACATAAGAGCTTGATCATAGCCTCTCTTAAACCAGTTTCCATTTACATCTTTAAAATTTTTATCATCAACTTTATTTAGTAAATCTGCTTTAAATGTTCTTAGATGTGATGAAGACCAGGGCCAGGAATAAGGGTCAACATTACCAGGCATAGATCTAGATATATTTAAATTATTTACATCCCATCTATGAGCTGTCCAGACAACTTCATGACCTTTTTTATACTCTTCAATTAAGAGGCTTACAGCATCCCTATTGCAAAGATAGTCATCACCATCAATAACAGCTATTATAATATCATCCATGTCAGAGAAAGATCTAGATGTCTCAACAATATTTCTCAATGCATATTTCTTCTCTGTATTTTTAATTACAGTAAACTTATCATTTCTAAACTTAGATGCAACTTCGTAAGTGTTGTCTTCTGACATATCATCTATAATAATGGCGTCCCACTCTTCACTATTTTGTCCGATAATTGACGCACCTAGCTTTTCAATATTTTCCGATGCATTAAAGCAAGGAATTACAAATAGAACTCTCACTTTTTCTGCCTCCAGCTTGAAATAGATTCAGGATGAATACTGTCAGTTACTGGTATGCTGGGTGTTGGTTTTGAGAAGTCAACTTTTGAGTGAAAAATCCACCCACCCATTTCATCTTCTAGTCTGGCTGATAGGTTTGCTATATCTTCTTCAGTAACATCTGACCATTTTTTATCAAAAAACATGTTGTTTTCTACAGTATCTTCTTGGCTTATATCATACAAACTTTGCCAGTGAGTAGACCAGTAATTTTTGTAAGTTCTTATTTTTCTTTCAATGTCATACCATGAATAGTGAATTGCACATGGCAATGATGATGTTGCCTGCTGTATCCAGCCTATATAGTTTTGAAGAGCATTCTCATCTCCCGCCATTGCTCTTTCACGAAGTGTATGTGCCTCAGGAGTGTAAAAATTAACAAATGGAATAGGTTCATAGTTATCTGATCTAACATAGTCGCAGCCGTCTGAACCTTGCTTAGAATATAGTAAACCTTCTTCATCAAATACTCTAAGCTTAGCAGGTATTCCGTGCGTAATATGAGGTCTATTTCTAGAAAGCCTCCATTTCCATGGATTAACATCGACTCTCAATTTTCCCTTTGAGCCCCAGAATTCAAGAACAGGTAGTGCTATAAGGTCCATGCTCTTTGGAAGTTGCTTTACTAAATCTTTGACCTTTTTATAATCATTCTCGTGAACTACTTCGTCAGAGTCTTGCTGCCAGCAAAATTCACCCGTGCAAAGTGCACGTGCTAAAGCCTTTTGCAATCCATCAAAAACAGCGAACCTTTTAGATTCCCAGTCTCTCTCCTGGACATGGACTATAACTCGATCATCGCTGGCAGCTATTTCATTTAGCGCTTCAATAGTTCCATCATCTGATCCTCCGTCTACGACCACAACTTGATCGCAAAATCCTAAAAGTGACTCTATGGAAGCTTTAAAAGGATAGTTTTGTCTAATGCAATTAAGGGTAGTAGTATATCCGCTTATTGTAGGCTGCTTGTTTACGTTTCTGTTGACCTCTTCCCAAAATCTATTAGGTCCGGTCATAACCCAGTCTACAGTGTCTCTAATGTTATCTGAAGCGAACCAGATCTCATCTCTGTGTAGAACGTTGTCATTTAAAATAAGTTCGCAACCCAGTATTTTAGCCTCTATAACTGTCCTGGGGCAAGTATCTCCCCCTCTAGGCAGAAATACCAGGCCTTTTGAAGAAGCCATCTTTTCAAGAAGGTCTTTGTGAGAAACTCCCGAGACTACTTCGTATTCAAGCCCATTTTCTTCGCAGTATTTCACTGAATCTTCAACACCCTTTATCCAGGATTCGCTTCCGACTATAAGGTAGCTATCGTTCTTGTTTTCTGTATCTAGAGTTGTAACATGCTCAAAGAAAGACTTGGAGAAAATCGAGCTAAGCACACTTGATTTCTTTTGAGCAAGAAAGGGAAAGAGATCTTCATAGACTTTTTTCTGCTTCTCAGACATCCAAAATAGAGACTCTGCACCGTGAAAAAATGCTGAGACCATCTTGCCGACAATTTGATCATGACAGTCACATGGGCTACCCGTATGGGCTTCATGCTTCTCAGGAGACCTATAGTTACAATACTTAAAATCATACTCAACTACAGAATATCTGAGATTTGCAATTATTGCCGGTATTAACTCCTTATTCATTCCTGAAAAATTAGTAAAAATCCAGTATTTTGAAACTCCGGATGACAATAAATCCATTGTCAGCTGATTTGATCTAACTTTGCAAACTTTTAAATTAGAAGATTCTATTAGTGCTTCTGTTGTTAGCTCTGCTCCGCCGGCATAGTCTTCAACAAAAAAATCTGAAACAAATACAACTTCTGAAGACTGGATCATTTGTTGAATAGATACGGTCTGTGCCTCATTAAAGGGACTCTTAAACACATTTTCTCCTTGATATTGGAATACTAAATTGTACCAATAGATCTAGAGAAGTTTAAGAAATTTACTAACTACCAGAAACAGCAGTATATCTTACTTTGACCATAGAAAGTGCAAGGTTTCCCTCAAGATGGCTAGAGGGATCTGTCTCTCTTCCGATAGCAATATCAATTATTCCTCCCTGCCTAAAAGAGCTGATAGATTCCGCACTATTGACAAAATCTGAAAGCTTTATGAATCGAGAGACTGTAGTTTGATACTGATTTACACCATTTGGAACAGTAATTGGATATGAGCTCTGGCCAGATCCTGTAATTAGAGGCCACCAGCCTACATTTCTAAAATTAGCTGCTGTCGATCCCCCATTGGCTGTATAGTCAGCATTTGTTGAATTTGTCCATTTTCCAGCAGCAGCACTATTTTTTGTAACATCAATAACTGGGCCAGAGCTTAATCTTCCTGCCCAAGCAAGAGTTACATTCTTACTATTCTGAATACTACCTTCCATGTGGCGCATCACGACTTCACAATTTACATACCAGCTAGAGTTACAACCTGCTGGGAGCTCCGTTCTCACAAAGATTGTATTTGGATTAGCACTTCCATTATTTACTCCCATGGTAAATACATTTCCAACACCGGCAAGGTTGGAGACACCGGCATCTAGCACATCGTCTTTAAGATTTTTCTGATTAGGGTCAGCGATAACCAGACCCGGCCCGGAATCGCTATAGAGCATAGCAGATGCTGAGCCTGATGTTTCTTGATTTGTTTGGTGGACACTAGATCCTGAGCGTATTAGTAATGGCATTATTAGCCTCCCGAGCTATTGAATACTAGCCAGTTTGTATTATTTTCAGCAACAAAATGTACGATACCATTTGTGGCTATAGTGAAACCCGGGGTAGAGCCAGCGCCGCCGCCTTCAATAGTATCCGAAGAGCCTGGTGCGCCGTATGCCCAGATCCTAAGATCGAACTTAGTCATATTTCTTAGCCACAGAGATCTTCCTGTTGTAGCCTGAGGAAGCATAACTCTTGTGGAGACTCCCACAGAACTGGCTCCGGTGCCTAGAGTTACATAATGGTCTGAGGCTTGGAGTGTGACTGAAGTGTTTGATATCGCCTGGTTTCTAATTTCTACTTCTCTTGCAGAATTTGTTTTTAGAGTTGGAGTTACATTGACACCTGATCCCGAGAGTGCCATTACTTCGGAATAACTTGTCGAATTCGTTTTCACTGTTCTAAGTATAAGCCTTCCTGGGTGAGAAGAATTATCACCTATTGTACCATGAGACTCAGCATATATCGATGCAAAGGCTGCCTCCCCGGCGGTACCTCCAACATAACCCTTGAAAGCCATTTCACCTAAAAAGTCCCCAGAGTTAATTGCTGCGGGTGCCTCCTGGGTACCTCTGCTTTTAACAAAGTTAAAGTTAGGTGCATCACCACCATTGTTGTGTTGCTCTACAGAAAGTATTGTTTGACCATTGGTGTCTGAAGTGACCATTAGCAAGTTATCCGGGGAGGCTAAATATGATGCACCCACATCCCCTAATGCAACTCTTCCGTCATTGCCTGTAAAGTAAGATAGACCGTTTCCGTGTATTCTAGCTTTTACAGAATTATTCGCATAGAGATCAAGGACTCCATCATCACTGCTATCATAAATCTTTGCAATGGTGTCAGTTGAGTCTTGATCTTCTATTGTAAAATCACCTTTCATATGAAGAGCAGTGCTGGGAACGGCCTTCCTAATGCCAACTCTGTTTGTACCCGGATCCACCACAAAGGTGTTGTCAGCACCGTCAACTATAAAAGATCCAGTAACGTATGCATTACTCATAAGGAAGAGATTTTTTTCAAACCTTGCTGAGCCATGTGTCTTAAAAACTAGCGCTTCCTGAGGTTTTCCGTCGTTGTCGCGGCCGATGATTACGAATTCATTATCAACCCCACTACCCGAGCCTGAATATACCAGGTCGTATCCAACCCTGTTGGATCCAGCTGTATGCCCATCCTCAGGCTCAACACCGAACCTTAGAACAGCAGTATCGTCATCACCCTTATCAATTGATATTGCCGCTCCCAATCCCGTCGATTGCACATGCATGGTTCCGGTCATTATTAAATTAGAGCCATCGAACGTGAGGTTCGATTCAGCGTTGAAACCATCTGTCCCAGTAGCTGTAACAATTCTATTATTAGCACCATTGGTAAGAAAGTCAGAGACATCAACAGAAAAAGTTGTTCCGCCTAGATCTAATCCAGAGCCGGCTGAGTATGTAGTATTTGTATCAGTGGCAGTAACTGTTACTCGATCAGATGCATTTCTAGTTAGAGTAATATTTGGCCCTGCAGTTAACTCAAGTGTTGAATCAGAGCCAGCTGATGCATCTAGAAGAATGTCAACATTGTCTCCGTCCTGAGTTGCTGACAAAGTATAAGTAGTATCTGTGTCAGCTGCTGCAGCAATTGTTATATTATCAGCTGCACTTCTAGTTAGCGTAATATTCGACCCTGCAGTCAGCTGAAGTGTTGAATCAGATCCGGTTGATGCATCTAAAAGAATGTCGACATCTGAACCATCTTGTGTGGCTGACAGGGTGTAAGTGGTATCTGTGTCAGCTGCTGCAGCAATTGTCACCTCAGCTGCGCTGTTTCTAGTTAGTGTGACATTTGCCCCCGCTGTTAGCTGTAAAGTTGAGTCAGAACCAGCAGAGGCATCTAGAAGGACGTCAACGTTATCTCCATCTTGTGTTGCTGTCAGAGTATAAGTTGTATCAGATGCGGTAGGCGTTGATATTGTTACTTGTCCATTTGAAGCGCTGGATATTGAAACACCCTGAGACCCTACTAGGTACGGGATTCCACCTACAGTCCAGTGAATAGAACCGGATATGGTACCATACGGACTTCCCGCTGAATGACCGCCAAATATTGCTGCAGCCTGGTTTGAAACTGAACCATTTGGTGTAGCTAGTATGTGTATTTTGGACGGGTGTGAAGTGTTACTAACTGTACCGTAAGACCGAGCATATATTCTTGCCCATGTATCCGTGCTATTTGTATCACGTGCGTTAAATTGAATATCTCCAATAAAATCACCTGATGTGATAGTAGTTGGCGAAGCGTTATTCCCTCTGCTTTTGACAAAATTCATATTAGGTGCATCAGTAGAGTCGTGATGCTGCTCTAGAGCCACAATAGTCCCATTTTCATCATTTGTTGTTACATTCAAAAGGGCTTCAGGTATTGAGGTTCCAATCCCTATTCGATCGGTTGATCCATCAACAAAGAACAAGTGAGTTTTCGTGTCCCCTTCTATTCTAAAGTCTACAGCTGCTCCTCTCTCGTTAAAAGTTGCAGAACCATCAGGACCAATCAGTGTGTCCCAGCTTCCTCCATCTGTATCACCAAAATAAACATTTGTAGTTGTGGGTGAGTTAGGATAAATATTGTTTCCATTTCTTGTCCACTCTGAGCTGCCGCCGCCGCCAGTTGCTGATATTCGTATCTGGCCTGTGCCCGGTACACCGCCAGAGCCCGACTCAATGGTAACTCCCGAACCTGCAACTAGATAGGATGTTGCGTTAACCAATCTAGTCAGGGAGCCTGACATAGCTGTTGCTCTAAAATCTGCCATTTTTAAATCCCCTTATCCTTTATTTATTTCCAATAATGTGAACATATACAGTACCATTTATAGGAGCTGAAGTTCTAATGGTGCACCCAGCCTTAGTGACATTTTCAACATAGACATTTACATTATCAGCAGATGTTGCAGTTATCTTGGGAGAAGATGAAAAGCTATAGACAATATTAACTGTGTCTAGCCCGCCCATTGCAACTGATTCAGTTAGCATTTCTATATTTAACGGAATACTACTCATCAGCACTCAACCCTAATTGCATGGAAATGAACCTTTCCAGTAAAAGGCGCACTAGTTTTAATTGTTACTGAGGTAAGGCTGACTGCCGATATGTAGACGTTTACATCAGCTGTCCCATTACTAGCAGAGTCATATGATACTGCAGTAATATGAGGAATACTAGTCCACTCTGTTGTAAAAGTGTAGGTTCCCGTATCTGAATTACTATAAGATATCTCGCCTACTTCCATTTCAAAGGCGCCAGTTGCACAATATTCGTAGACAGGCTGTTTTCTAATATAGGGATAGACTTTCCTATACCTATTCTTATCTTTTCTTTTAAAGCTTATTTTACCCATAGACAGAACCCTTGACTATAAATATAGATAAAAATAGTTTTAAATTAATCTAGATGCTTCTGTTGCTATTTTAGATCTCTCACCCTTTAAAAGTGTTATATGACCAGCCATTTCGCTTGGTTTAAATTTCTCTACAACAACAGTCAAGCCATTGGAAAGTGAATCTATGTAAGGGGTGTCTATCTGCTCAATATCGCCTAGAAGAACTATCTTGGAGTTTTCTCCAATTCTAGTAATAATAGTTTTCAATTCATGAATTGTTGAGTTTTGGGCTTCGTCCACGATTAAGAAAGTATTGTTAAATGTTCGGCCTCTAATAAAAGACAAGGGTGCAACTTCGATCTGTCGCTTGTCTCTCATTACGTTATAGTATGTAATATCTTTAAATGCTACTCTAAAATTATCTGCTATGGGCGAGAGCCACGGATCCATCTTATCGTCCAAATCCCCGGGTAGAAAACCAATATCTTTACCTACAGGTTGAATACTCCTCGTAATAACAATTCTTTCATGTATTCCTGATTTAAGTGATGATATGGCTGCCATAAGAGTTAAATATGTTTTTCCCGAGCCTGCAATTCCAGTCAATGTTACAAGAGGAATATCATTATTCGTTAGAAGATCTACGGCAAATTTTTGCTCTTTATTTCTGGGAGAGACAGCTATTAAATCATTAAGATCAGCTCTAAGAGGTACTACTCTATTACCGTCAAACCTCCCCATCATGGAGCCGCCTTCTGGAGACTTCCCTATGATAAATTCATTAACTGAAATTTCTCCCCCTTCAGCAATTTTTAAAGATTTGTCAGAGAAAAAATTATCTATCTCATCTTGACTTAGGTTGATGCTTGTTTGCCCTGTATATATTTGGGAACTAGATCCTACAATCCTATCTTTATTATAGTCCTCAGACTCCACGCCTAGAGCATCACACTTGACTCTAAAATTTATATCTTTTGTAATTAATGTTACCGGAGAACTTGATGCACTAGAGATTTCAACAGCCATTCCAATTATCTTATTATCAGTGCTGTTAGGATCTAAACCTGGTGGGACAGCGTGACTGTTAATTTCAACTCTAATTATTTGCCCAGATTCTATCTCTATGCCTTCGTGTATATTTCCTTTCTGCCTAACTTCATCTAGATAGCGATTGACATATCTAGCTGCTTCACCGACTACACCGATCTTCTCTTTGAATCTGTCAACCTCGTCAAGAACCATAATTGGAACTATAACTTCTGACTCCGGGAAAGAGTGGATAGAATGCTTGTCGTAAAGTAAAACTGATGTGTCAAGTATGAATATTTTTTTTGATTCCATTGTAAAGTTTCTCTATGTTAATTATTATCTCTTTAAGTACTAATGGAGAAGTAATGAAATGTTATAGCTTTCACAATAGCTCCGGTGAAATTTGTAAAAAAGAGTCTTGCAGATACTGGGTCAGTCTAGAGAAGCATAGCAACTGCACTATAATAGCAGCAAAAGATGGACCTATGACTTTGCAAACCATCGGCGATATATTTGGAATAACACGAATGCGTGTTTGCCAAATTGAGAAAAAGATATTAAATAAAATAAAACCGGTCATAAACAACATTAGATAATTAAAAAGTCTGATATATTATTTATTATCCCTATCCATGGGTTTGTTAATTTTTCTAAAATGTCTTCTGGATTTTATTGACATTTCAACCTCTTCAGTTGGGAGATCAAAACTATTCTTTATCTCCATTAAAGATTTTTCAATCTCATCTGTTATATTATCTTCCTCTTCAACGTATATGGGAAGTGGATCTTGCTTAAGCTTTGCAACTCTTGTTTTTAAAAAGTTTATGTACTTATTCACTTTCTTTTTCCTTTTCTATTTTAGGCTCTGGTGGTCTCTGTGCACTTCTTTTTCTAAATGCAGGAAGTGCTTGCTGTACCCACCCTATACTTTCTGCTATAGTTTCCGTTACGGGTTTTAGCTCAGATAGAACTGCGTTTGTTCTATCCAGGTGTTCTGATGTTGCTTTTGTTACAATTGCATTTTTATCCATTGCATCAGTTACAACGACTATTTCATCTATATATTTTTCTTGCCAATCGCGAAGCATCTCGATTGATTCCTTAAATCGACCTATTGTTTCTTTTGTCTCTGAGTTTATTCCCATCTCTAATCCAGATACGAGATCCTCTATTGCAACACTGAGGGCTTCAATATTAGCCTTTGCAAGGTTAACTGTAAATTGATTAAGATTTTCGTTTAGATCTCTAAGTAGACTTTCAACATTTTCTAGAGATTTTTCTTCTGGCTCCCTAGCATCAACAAATATAAGATTTATAAATAGAGATGTGAAAAGACCAACAATAGAAGATCCAAAAGCTGTCTTAAGACCTTCAAGTAGAATTGGTATTGAACCGTCTGTATCTGTTACATCAAAACCTATAAGACCTATCCATATACCGTAAAAAGTTAGTAAAACACCGGAAGATGTTGCACCATACGCTAGCTTTCTAGGATCAATTCCTTTTTTTAGATAATAAGATGCTACACACACTATTCCAAATATTAGCGGGGTAATTGAAACAAGGTCAAAATATTTTTCTATCATAGTGTCTCCACGATTTCATTCATACTTTCATCAGCTGGAACATATATTGTAAACTCAACTCTTCGACTAGCATCAGCATCTTCTCTTCCGTTTTCATCATATACAAGTCGGGAAAAAGAAAATCCATTTGCTGTAATCGTAGATATGGACCAGTCAATTAAATCATCAGGTGTAAATTCAAAGCATTTTTGTAAAACGTTTCTAGATCTATCTTGAGAAAGTTTCATATTATTAAAGTAAGATTCATTTCTTTGAACATCTTGGGACCATTCACTAGAAGTATGACCCTCTATTTTAATCTCCGTAATGTTTTTCTGGTGCTGGCTTAGTATTGATAAATATCTAGGCCAGTAATCTGATAGTATTTGTTCAAACAAGGGGGTAACTTGATCATCTCCGGCTCTAAATAGCACCTCAGGAGAGTTAAATCTAAATGTAAGAGTTTCATCATCTATTTCAGCATTCCACTTTCTCAAGTCTCTGTCAAATTCTTCGTGTAGATCTTTTGCAATTTCTTCCCTAACATCTATAAGATCATAAACAATGTCTTGAATATCATCATGAGATTCAACAGCTTCTTCAATAGCATCTTCAACAGCTTTTTCAGAATCTTTTTTAATTTGGTGTGCGTAGCTAACAGATATAAAAAGGAAAACCATCATTAGTCCTGTCATCATATCAGATATAGAAAGCCAGGGATCTTTTAATTTTGAGTTCATTTTTCACCTATCTGATCTATTCTTTGAACTGTATTTATAAGACAGCTATCAGGCTGATCTATGCTAACTATACAGATTTCGTTATTTGAAAATATCCAAGCTTGGTTTTGTTTCACAGTTATAACTATTCCAATTCTAAGCTTAAGATTCATTTCTATTCTAGTAGAGTTAGTATCTTGAATAATATAGTTACCGTGAAAAGACACCAGGCTTTCTAGGTTTACCATCTCAATATTTTAAATCTTTCTTAGGATATTGTGCGGTACGGCTTTATTTTTTTCATCAACAGCGACAAAAACCAGATTATCAAAATTAGCAACAGGCAACCCAGAAACTTCATTCTTTACAAAAGCGCTGTAGGTAATACTAGTTCTTCCAATCTTTACCTCTGAGACTTTTATTGATATTATGTCTCCAATCCTGGCTGTAGATCTAAAGTCTATATCTCTAATATGTCTTGTGGCACAAACTCCACCTGTTAGAAGTCTAGCCTCCATGCCGCAAGCCTCGTCTACCCATTTCATGAGTATTCCACCGTGAAGCGTCCCGTGAGCATTTAAATCAGGCTGAGTTACTAGATATCTATATTTCATTATCTGCCCCTTGGCAAATATATATTAAGCTACTCTTTGTCTCCAATAAACATTGACATTTCATTATCTTCTATTGTATGAAGAGTGTTTAAAGTTTGGACACCTGTAAACCCGTGCCCACCTGCGGTTTTGATTACTCAGCTGAAGAGTCTCCGGTATCTACAACTTCCGCTGTATCTGAACCGGTGTCTTCATCTTTGTCACCGCATCCGGCCAAAAAGCCAAGAGCAGCAAGTGTAATAAGATACTTCATTTTTACCTCCATCGCGGAATATTATATCAAAAGCAAAAATTGTATAATAAAAATTAAGCACAGATTTTATTCTGTACATTCTCTGGAAAATCTTTTTTATATTTAAACAATGCTCTTTCTTTCTTTTTAGCTTCTAGGACTACATCTACTGTGTAGCCACAGCTAATAAAAGGCTTGTAGTAATAATCGCTATGGGCTGACTTTGCAACCTTGGGATCTTCATACTCTTTCTTAGAGTTTGAATGATGACACACAGGAATAATACCTGACGGCCATGAATCTACTGCCATAGAGATAGCCTCTTTGTATGATGTATCTTCGGGACCGCACTCAAAGTGGTGAGAGTCAAAAACAATTGGAATCCCAAGCCGCTTATAGACACCCTCATAGAGCATTTTTGTTGAATAAAGATTTCCACGATCATCATTTTCAAGAGTCAGACGAGACTTAACAGAATCTGGAAGCATATCAAAATTTCTACACCATCGATCAATAGAACCTTCTCGATCGCCGTAAGAAGCACCAAGGTGAATATTAATCTTTGCCCAGTGATTTCGAGGCATTCCAAGAAGATCCATAATCTCACCGTGTCGGGTTAAGTCTAATAGGGAAGAATTAACAACCTTTTCCTTGGGTGAAGATAGAATATTAAAAGGACCCGGGTGAAAAGAAAGTCTTTGATTATTCTCTCGTGCAATCTTACCTGCATATTCTAGATTTGCCCTAATTCCTTCGTAGTCAGGTAGATCTACTAGTTCATACTCAGACATCCAGGGAAATAGGCAGGATGTCATTCTAAAGACTTTTACACCTTGCTCATTGTTCCAGGCAATAATCTTAATAAGATCCATAGAATTCTTAAGAGCCAGCTCTGAGGCATATGGAATCCCCTTGGCCAAGAAGGTCCTCTTAATCATTCCTCGATTGCAACTGACTTTTTCCGGCTTTCTCTCGGCAAGAGACATGTTAATACAGGCATAGCCTAATCTTACTGTCATTATTATTTTCTCCTTATGATTATTATAAAATAACTGATTGCAAGTTACACGTTCCACCAGGCAGGAATATTTCCATTTTTCCACTTGGCAAATCTTACTTTATCTCTTAGATAATATTCTCTATAGCAATCGACAGGATCACTGCTAATTTTATACTCTTTTTTCATACAGATTGGAAAAGGAGTTTTTCCTGTAGTGATACCTGGAGGAATATTCTTTTCAAGCCATTCATATACTGATTGAGATTTATGACTTTTCTTATATCTACTGTTAAACTCTAATAGTAGATTCTTCATTAACTCTAAGTGCCACTTATAGTTTTCAATAGACTCACGTGTCCAAACTGAGCATGGGTGATTCATATGTGTTAACTTCCAGGGCGGCTGACTTTCCTTAGGGATATTTTCAACTAGATATCCCTGCATGTCTCTTACAAGCCTAAAACTTGATCTTTTCTTTCCAAGCTTATTTAGCCACATTACCCAGTGTGCTGTGCAAAGCATTTGGCCAGCCTCTAATATCATTTTACAAACATGCTTATCGCAGTGATAAGATGCAGCAATACTAGGATTTTTATCAAGAATGAAGATATTCATATAGTAAATTTTAAACTAAAAGTCTAAAAATTACACATCTTGAGCTGTATTTCTTTCTTGCCAGTCGTGAGATGCACCATCTTCAACTATTGGACCCCCAGCAGCCCAGGTGTAGCAAGTTCTATCTGAATGGCATTTGAAGCTATGCATCCAACAGTAGCCTAAAGTTTCCCATTTTTCATCATTTTCAATGGCCTCTTCAATCTCTTCCTGACTCATAATCTCACCAGGCATACATTCTTGCATTCTCGGAGAGATATCAAAGGCAACGCAATTATAACACCTGGAATCTTTTGCAACATCGGGTGTAGTTTTCCAATGCTTGGCTGCCCGCTCCCAGTATGCTTCGTCCGAAAGATTAAGGGGGCCATATTGAATATAGTCGGCCTCAATTGCAGAATTTCTATTTTTTGTATTTAGCTCAAGATCTTGTGTTGCCGTTGGGCATACAACATCCTTAGCTTGCTCCCAAAGACGACCTAGCTCTTCCTTGATAATCGATCTTAATTTTATACGCGTGATTTTCATTTCTTTTCTTTGCCATTGTCAATCTTAACTCGAACTGGAATAGACCTGGGCTGCAAGCCAAGATGGGCTGCCATGTCATCAATGATATCACTAATCTTATCTAGTATATTTTTAATCATTTTTTCTTACCCTTCTTTTTCTTCTTTTTAGCTTTTGATTTTTTAACAACCGCCCAAGATTTTGATGGAGTTGCAGAGTTAACTCTTGCGTGAGCCCACTGGTGCTGCGACATTCCTTTTCGAGATCCTGAGGTTGCCCAGGCAGCCAGCCCCTTTTTAAACTCAGCATAGACAGAACCTGGCGTTAAACCTCTTTTCTCTGCCTTCTTTTTAAGAGTTGCCTTAGTCTTGGCGCTTAGCTTTTCGTCAAGCCTCTGGTCAAGTTCATTAAGAACAATGTCTAACTCTATTTCAGAAATTATCTCTTCAACAATCTCTCTAACCAATATTCTTTCAAAGCTTTCGGCTTTTCGGTCTCTTTTTTCCATTCTCTCTCTCCGCCTATAAGCCCTAGCAACTCTTTCGGGATCACCGCTCGCAAGATCTTCTTTTGTTGCATCAAGCTCTTCATCTCTTTTGCTACCCTGGGGTGCATCATATTGTGCAGGGTGCTCTTTATCAGACTCTTCGATATTTTCATCTTTCTTTGATCTCTGAAGAGCTTTAAAGTCTGCCCCAGTAATCTCATCAGGAGGCGGTGCTGCTCGGGCAATCTTCTTCTGCTTTGGTGACAACTTTTTCTTTTCCTCTGTAATTTTCACGATTAAATCTCCATCTCCTTTAATTATTCTGTGCCACTCATTTGATCTAACTTCAAAAATAGTCCCAGGGCTGATCTGGACTGGGATAGATCCATCTCTCTGGAACATCCAACCTTTACCACCTATGACCTCAACGACGCGATCCTGCCTATCTCTGTGCCACACTAATTGATCTTCTGGCGTGCTAGAGGAAAACTTTCTCAACCTGGTATTTTCATTTATTAATTTTTCAATGTATGGCTGTTTCATTACCACCACCCAGCTATATTTCTACCAAACATCTTGGTTGCACGACAGGCCCAGTATCCAGGCTTAGTCTTGTCTTTTTTCTTAGCGCACCCATGTCTTTTGCCGAAGCTTTTTCTTCTCTTTTTGTGAGCATCACTATCCCCCATTGCGTCAGGAAGCGATGAACCAAAAGTAACTTTTCTAATCTTTTTTGTCTTTGGGTCACGGACATAGACGTAAGCTTTTCCACCTTTAGATCTCTTAGCACCTTTAGCTCCAAGCTTGACATCCCGACCCTTATATTTCGCTTCTGCTATATCTTCTTCATAAAGCATTGGAAAGTCAAGTGGTACACTTTCACCTTCGTAAATTCCAAACTCTCCAATATCAGAATCTCTTATAAGATCATACTCTAGTTCGTCTAGATCATAAAGCCCTACCCTGTATAGACTTCTAACTTCTCTAAATAGGCTAAAAAAGCTATCAGATCCTGGCCTAAATATGTTATTATTGACACCTTTTTTGTATCTCTTGTGATATCTCAAGCCTTCGGATACTAAGTTTGTCTTATAGATTTCTTCCAGGAGTAATTTTCTTACTTTGTGTCTATGCAGAGTCATGGTAGTAATTATTATGCAAAGACTATTCTATCACAAGTCCTTTAATAACATAAAGAACTTCTCCAGTCACGGGATCTATTCTTATTTCAGCACTTAGCTGAGGATCTTTCTTTTCCTTGACCTCATCTTTCTTTTTATCTTCACTATTTTCACAGCCGACACACATATCTTGATCTTTTATATTCTCAGCTTCCTCTACTTCTTTTTTATCATTATCGTGAACTGCCGCACTTTCAAGCACAGCTACTAGAAGAAATGTAAGTGCAAACATCATTCTGATTCTCTCATATAGTTTATGGCGCAAGCCCCGCAGAAGAAAATAGCCACAGCTGCAAAACCGTAATCACCTATTACAAAAGAATTAAATGCCCAAACAGCGTTAACCACCGCGCAGACAAGACTAAATTTTTTAGATGCTAATAGTTTCATTTTTGCCTCTTATTATAAATATAGTAAAAATTAAATTTTTAAACACAGACATTGTATTGATCCGCCAGATTTTAAAAACTCTGACACATTAACTCGACAAGTTTTAACACCTAGTTTATTTCTTAGCTTTCTAGCTATTTCTGTTTGGTTTTCTGGTATCAAGAGCATGTCATTAACTAGCATTGAATTGCACATAAAAAGTCGAGCCTCTGAATCAGAGACGGGAATAAGATCAATGATACCCTGAAGTTTTTTCATCTCTCCTTTTTTAAAAGCATCGGGAAAATATATTGCCTTATCATCTCCAACCCTGCAAAAGCAAGTATCTAGATGATAAAATCTAGGGTCGATAAGCTCTAGGTCAAACAAGTTTAAACCTAGAGAGCTAGCAGTAATCTCTAGAGCCTTCTTGTCACTTCTGAAACCATAACCGCCAATTAGTGAGTTGTCATACACTAGAGCGTCGCCGCAGCCTTCAAAAGATATACCAGGCATTAAGTCTATAGTGTTATATCCGTTAGAAGCAAACCAGG
>Ga0163179_10000764_pt1 | contig 22899 bp, 15 predicted proteins | sample AtlANTMetagenome_FD_109643 | JGI IMG/M metagenome (GOLD analysis project Ga0163179, IMG submission 109643) | Marine eukaryotic phytoplankton communities from the Atlantic Ocean - Atlantic ANT 2 Metagenome | ecosystem: Environmental > Aquatic > Marine > Oceanic | place: North Atlantic Ocean...
ACCCAAAAAGGTTAAAAATATAATCTTGCTCAAACAACATCTTATCTCTATAAATCTTGTCTTTCATTTTTTAAAAGACGGGGCACCGAAATGCCCCGTCTAAATATTATCGCTAGACAGGTTTCCCTGCTAGGCTAGTTATTAAGATTCAACACAATGAGCAACTAAACGCATTGGAAGAGTATTAGTCAGGGTATTTCCTGACTGAATAGTAAGCTGACCGTTAGCTGCAACAGCTATCTCAGAACTAGTCTGTAGAGCACCATTGTAGAAAACCATAGCTGGCCCAACAATTGCCGTGTAATCTGATCCAAGAGGATTAAGAGTTCCACCAGCAGTAAGCTGAGAAAAATTAGCTGAAGTAAATTCAAAAACTTTATAGCTAACAAAAATTGGCCCAGTAGACCCATCACACATAATCTGCTTACCAACTTCAGCCGAAGATCCACCAAACATAGATGAAACATTAGCTTGGCTAATATCTTTAATCTTCAACTCACCGGAGCTATGCTCAAGAGTTGAATTATCTACTTTAAGACCAATACCAGCTGCAGCAATATTAAGAGGACAAATTGTAGCACCAGTAGTACTATCGTTCTTAAGAGCTAATTCAGTTGAAACAATTTCTAAACCACTAGAAGCCTTAAGATCTAAAGACAAAACTCCTGAACCAATATCAAGACCATCACCAGCAACAGTAGCATCTAAAGCCAGAATTCCATTAGTCATACTAAGACCGTCTCCGTCAAAGTTTGGACTAATTTTCAACTTACCATTAGCACCAACTTCACTAAAAGCCAAACCAGAATTAGTATCTACCTCAATAGCTAAAGCAGATCCACCACCGCCAGAAAGACCTGCGCCAGATACAGCTGAAGTAAGACGAAGTTTGTTAGAACTAACTTCTAAACCACCGCCAACAGTACAATCTACACTCAAAACACCAGAAGAATGAGCTAAACCGCCACCAGCAACAGTAGCGGCTAAACTCATCGAACGACCTGATAAAGAAAGACCATCTCCAGCAGTTGTTGCTTCAAACTCTCTCTTTGCCCAACTAGATCCGCCATAATAATAAAGAGCGTTTGACACAGACTGAACATCAACAAATGTTCCAGTTGAAGGGGCGGTATACGACCAAGCAGAACCACTGTATTCAACTATCTTACCCTCTTGACCTGTAAAAGCACCTGAAGCAGTAGCTTCTACAATGTGTCTATCTCCAGCTGATGGACTTGAAGGAGGAGCAGTTACAAAAGATAAAACTGTATCTTCCCAATTATCGCCAGAAACAACTGAAGCAATTGCAGCGTTCATCTGAGCAAAATTAACAGCATCTAAACTACCAGTACCTGTAGCCAAATTAGTAATCTTTTGGTTATTCAGACTAAAAGCAGCTGCTGGAGCAGAAAGCTTTGAAAAAGTAATACCACTAGCAATAGCAGCATCGTCTACAGCAGTAGCAGCCAACTTAGCTGAAGTTATTGCATCATCTGCAATTTTTGCAGTCGTAACTGCACCTGCAGCAATTTTCGCGGATGAAACCGCGTTGTCTGCAATTTTCGCAGAATTAATAATACTATCAGATAACTGATCACGTACAAACTCTAAAGGCATAACACCTATCCTTTCATTAAAAAATTAAATAACTTTCAAGACTTACGGGTATACGTTGCCGTTACCGATTCAGCCTCCGCAACATCTGTTGCAAATTGGACAGTGCGATTTCCATCCAAAGTAACGTCAGCAGTAACCTCCTGCCCGTTACGAAAAATTTGAATAGTTTGATAAGGGTGTTTTGTTATGTAATTCCTAGAGTCTGAACGAGTTAAAAACTCACCAATCACTGGAAGAAGAAGATTTTGTAAAGCATTATAAAGATCTGGTGTTAGAGCGCCCGCTTCGTCAGGGCTTGCTACTTTTGGTTCTTGATTTTCGAGAGCATCTATTCTTTCAGATAAACTAGTAACTCTATCAACAATTTTTAAAAGTTGATTCTTAAGGGACTTCCAATCTCCATTCTTTAAAAAGACTTGAAGAAGGCCAGAACCACGTTGTTTTTTCTTTGGTGGGGGAGACATTAAAACCCATTAATAGTAACGCCAATAACTTTCCCCGTTCCTCTTATTATAAAAGAAAGTCTGTCCACTGGGCAATCAAAAGGAACGCCAACTCTAGATCCGTCTAAATTTGTAAAGTCAATTTTATATCCCGAATACGGAAAAACATTTATATATGGCTGGTAAATTTGATCCTCATGTAACATGACTGATTCAATCTCTAAAGACTGAGCTGAAGGATTAGTATACTCTTTAACCATAATAATAATAACATCTGAGCTAGAAGTATTTATATAAGTTTTATCACCTAAATACTGAGCCCAATACTGACGACCATTTTTTTGCTTGCCGTGTAAAATCATACCTTTATGAACACTAGTATTTTTAGAAAGAGTAATACTATCCTCAATTATCCCCTGACCTAAAGAAGACCCATACTGATCCGTAATATCCAAAACCTTACTCCAAGGTTTTGCACTACTTCCAATCGGCTCCCAATATTGAGAGTTAAAATTACCATTACTCAAAAAAACAGATTCGATCATATTGTATGTAGGTGCAGGGCCCGAAGGGGTATCCATCAAAATAATAAAACCATAAGTTTGCTCAATAAACTCTCTAGTGCCTTTATATCTAAAATAAGCTTGCCCTAAAGAAGGGTGCTTAATACAAACTTTAGAACCCTTTTTAAAATCCCAAGTACTCTTATTAAAATAAATACGCTCTCCTTGAACCCCACTCTGAGTCTTCGATCTACTCAACCTAAGTCCAGTAAGAGGTGAAGTAAAAGCAGCATCAAAAGTAATCGGGCGGTCAAGGTATAACTTATTTGTAGATATCGCCTCAATCCTATAATAATCAGAATACCCGTCACCTTTAGACTCGGTTAAACATAAATAAACAAGATCCCCAACATCAAAATGACCAGTTAAACTGTTAGAAGACTGTGAATAAAGAGTCGGGCTAGTAATAAAATCATCACCAGTAGTAAAGCTCCAATTATCTGTTTGGACAGGATTCACTACAGGAAAAACATAATTATCACTAGTCTTAGCACTCATGTCTAAAGGATTAGAATAAGAAATTACAGAATCCGAATCTAATAAAACTACCTCTACATCGCCACTACCCTGAAACTGCAAACCTTCAAACTGCTTCCAATCTGTGCGGTTTAAATCACAATCTGCAGAGTGAGCTACCCATTCCGAGTAAGCTAACGCTGGTGGAGCGTTAAACGATTCAACTAAGCTCGTATAAACGAGTTTCTGAGGATCTCCTAAGGTATTAGTCACCGCAACAATTTTATCGTCATAAAAATCATGGAAAAAAGTAACTCCAAGATCTCTACCTGTAACACTCTCTTTAATCTTCAAAGGAGTTAAATTTTTAGATCTCATATCTAAGTCAAACAACCCTGCATTAGGTAAATGAAAATATATGTGATCCCGATAAACACCTATGCAAGCATTCAACTTATCTAACTTTAAAGATCTATCACTACCAACATCAGCTGCTTTAAAAACATCATCAGGTAAAAGATCCTTAGTTAAAATGTCGTAACCACCTCGAGTAGCTAAAACAATTCCATAAGAAGAAATAAAAACAGGATTTCCTTCTAAGTTGCTAACTGCATATTTTGAAATCGCGCCTATATTAGCTACATCAAAAAACGAAATCTGTTCAGGATCCCTATTAGTAGTACTATGAATAGATGTCTTAGTAATGACTGTCAACTGCTCTGCACCAGAAACCACGCCCATAATTTCATCAGGAAAATTATAATAAAAATGGTCTTCAGCCCAAGAATTAACAAGTAAAGTCTCCGACCAATAAAGTCTAGATCCTTTCCAAGCAAATGCCATGTTTGCATATAAAGCATTTGCAATACCGTCCAAATCTTTAGGAGGAGAAGTATAATTAACTAAATCCCCTGTAACACTAGACTGAAAAAATGAATTTGATTGATCCCCTAAATTCTCATCTAAAACTTTATCGTAAATCTTTTTATTTACAAAATCTATATTCGTAACTTCTTCCCAAAATTCTGGGTCAATCGTTGTTCTACTAGAAGAAGAAAAAATAGCTTCTATCTGATCAGTTGCAGTAGGGCTAAGAGAATTTTTAAAATAAAATGTGTCAGTATTACCAGAACCAAAGACTAGCTTACGAAAACCTAAATACCTATAGTACACATCCACTGTACTAGTACGCCTAAATTTAATTATATCTCCAGTAGTAAAAGCAGTAAATTCTGGACGAATTAAAGACTGAAGATCACTCCCAAGACTAACAGTAAAATTATCATTATTAAGACCCCCTGTATTAACCCCTCCCGAGGAAATATTAGGTACCCAAAGAGGCAGTCTCTCCATCAATAAATACTCACCATTAAAAAGACGATAAACATTCTGATGAGTCGTATAACCATAAGGAAAAATATCGCTGCCTTCCCCTGTTGTAGAAGAAGTAAATTCTGAAACATTGTTGTTTTGAGGGTCAGTTTGAGGAAAGTCTACCGAAGCAGCTATCAAAGAATCTGGAGTAGTAAAAGCAAACAAAGCATCAAAATTTTGAGATGTTAAAGGACTAGAAAAATACCCTGAAGAAACAGTTATTGAACGATAATTCAAACAACGAATAGCCCCACCGTAATTACCAGTAGCTCGAGAAAACTCATAAGATGAAGCGGTAAATAAAGTGTTCCAGGTGTATTTAGCTGGGCCACCTAAAAGTAAAGTATAAGGATACCCATCAAAATTAAAAGTAGAATCATTATTAAAAGTGTAAGTGCCAGAACCTTGTTCTTGGCCAGCATACTTCGCACGTAAAGTAATCCCTACATTAGCATTTCGATTCCCATTAGTAACCGTATCCTGATCCCAAGAAAATCCAATATCTAACTGAACAGGCTCTATATTAGGATGGTTCTGCGCTGCATAAATAGCAGTAGTAGTGTTACCAGAACCAGTACCACTAACATTAAAACCAAGAAGAGGAATCTCTACTGTATTATTATTACTAGAAGAATCAAAATAATATACCAAAGTTTTAAATAAAGGATTAGATACCTTATAAATAGTTTGTGATCCCCCTGAAGCAACAGACGCTAAATCGCCCTCTTGATTAGACACTCCAACAGGTAAAAGATTAGGATATTGTTGAGCACTAACACTACCCCCAGAAGGTAGTCCAGAAGAAATCTTAAATAAATAATAAGAGCCTGTAGTAGGTTCTATCCATGCAAATAAAGTATTCGCAGGATGTGTGCCAGCGGAACTAAAAGTTATAGTAAATGTATTATTTGTAGCGTTGACAAAACCTGTACCTACAGAAGTTATACTAGCCTCCGATACAACCGCCATACACTCCGTAAAAACATCTGAAGTATCTTCCTCAATAATAGCTGCATAAATTTTATCTTCAATTAAAAAAGAACTATCTAAATCAACTCTTACAGCTACCGTAGCTTCTCGAGCATTTATATTAGGTACATCATCTAAAGCATACTTAGTTGCGCCTTTACCTGAACTGTAACTAACTTGAGTCAATAAAGAAGGGCCAGTAAAACCATGGGCAGCAGATTGTGCAGACCCCAAAACTTGATGCGAATAAGAACCTATACTAATAGTAGGTACAAAAGTAGGGATAATAAAATTAGAATAAGAAGTTAAAGAAATAGAATCCGTACCAAATAAAGAATAAGCCTCTAAAGTAGTACCTCCTACAACTTGAGTATTAAACTCAGCAGGGTTTAAAAATGCAAGACCACTCTCTTCAACTTTACCTAAAAAATTTTGAGTAAAAGAAACAGCATACCTAGGATCAAAACCAAAAGTATGAAAATTATAACCAGTAGATAAAGTAGTTAAAATTGGAGTTTGAGAATTAGGTTTCACTTCTAAATAAGTTGGGGTACCTATCTTCTTTCTTAAATAGCCATCACTCCAACCATTCGAAGTAAACGGAACTCTAGAATCTAATGGAGAATATACAAATAAATAATCTTTATTTGCCTCATTATAAACTGTCCAATATAAAGCATCTTGCTGAGCCCAAGAAGAAGCTTGATATAACTGATCGTAGTACCAAAAATTTCCTCTATCCGTAGTAGACTCAGAAGCCCCAGAAGTAAAAGCAGTTGAATAATTATAAGTTATATTGCTGCCAGAACCTGAAGTAGTATGAGGTCTAGACGTAGACGCAAGTTCTTCACTATTAGGTAACGCCCTAATTTTCCCCGAACGAAAATCTATATTCTCGGCCCAAACTAACTGACCACCAGCTTCATCTAAAAAAGAAGGGTCTGTAACACTGTTCAGACCCTTGAAAACACGAATATTTTTCTCAGCCATCAGACCCTCACATAGTCATTAAAACCTCGTACTAAAAGTTTTCCTAACCAGAAAGCTCCATATTTCTTCGTCTATTTCCTAAACGAAGTTTTTTATGATGCTCTTGTATCTGATCAGAAGTAGCCAACGATGCTTCAACAACTGGAGTAATCTTGTAAGGTAAATGACCCTCACCACCTGTCGAGTTTACAATAGGCTTAAATCTAACTTTGTACGAATTCATTATTGCTTCGTAATTACAATAAGGAATTAACTGAACCCGTCTACCTTCTTTAGCACCGTCAACCATGTAATCATTAGAATAATACAAACCTAATAACTGACCGTTAACACCGCAGTTCAACTGACCATCAGCTACATCTGGATCATCAATTAGTGTTACGGCAACCATAGTCGTTTTACGACGATCATCTAGCTCTTTCAAAGCATCTTCATACTTTTGGTAAGTTCTAACTTGATCTTCTGTCCAACGAGATCTATCTACAATCTGCTTAGTAAGACGTTGGCCATTAAAACCTGTATGATCTCTAACTACAGTCTTCATATGACGAGGAAACTTACCTACTTTTTCGCCATAATTACGAAGGATAGTTTGATGATCTTTAGCTAACTGACGTTCAAAAGTAATTAAATCAGTAGAAATAGTGTACTCTAAAGAATGAATCTCTGCATCTCTCTCCGCAATAAGACCATCCTTCTCAGCTAACTGAGCTTTCAAAGCCTCTAACTGATGGAGTAAATCATCTTGTTCAGGGGGTGCAGCAATCTCTGGAGAAATTTTCGAGTTCTTTGCCATTTTTATTTCCTTTTTTAATTTGTAAAATTAATAAAAAGCTAGAGGCCGAAGCCCCTAGCTATCTATATATCCAATTAACGAACAGCTTTTATATGTATAACATCGCTAGTAGCGTATATTCCTGCATCTAGTTTAAAACCAGATTTAGTAATATACTGACCACCCTTGCTATCTGCTAATTCCAAACGAGGTAGACTATTCGATAACGAATCTCTACCTTCAAGATCTTTATAAAGAGTTGCAACTACCGCAGCACCTGCTGAATCTTTATAAGTAACTGGATTAGCTTGAGCGTTGTTATACAAAACAACAGTTCCGCCATCATACTTAGTAATATGAGCCGTATTAGTTACTGCACCATTAGCTGCGATTGTATCTGAAGAAGCCATGTCACCCTTTAAAAAAGTAGTAACATTAGTACTCTCATTATAGATCTCAATCTCAGAAGGTTCAAAACCTAACTCTTGAATCATATCTGCACTGCCACTAGCGACAGTGTAAGTGTGTCTAAAAATTCCATGCTTATCAAGTCCCATTTTCTTACCTCACTTCCTATAGTCCTGCTTGAGCAGTACAAGCTACTTCAAGTCGGATCAATCTTTCCTGAAAGCAAATTACTCCAGCAAATGGATTCTTATAACCAACAGTTGCTCTCTGATTCAAAGGATCTAATCCACCAGAGGAACCTAAGTCTTTTCTAATCAACATCATACCCTGCTCACCAGTCAAAGGAATAGTAGCATAAGCATCCTGTGAAAAAATCAAAATAGGATAAATGTCAGCCTTACTTCCAGCACCACCATTACCACTTGTATAAAGAGCATTCTCAGTTGCAGGATTAGCAATCCCAGCGTCACGGAAAGGCTCATAATTAGTAGTAGAAATGAATCGGAAATTATCGACTTTTCCAAACTCATGGACATCAATTAATTTAGTAGTAGAAGCATACGAACTTGAAGGAGCAAACCCTGGCAATGAACGAATGTCATACTCTAAATCTGGAGTTATAACTGCAACGTATGAAGGCTCGATATCTACTGTACCAAAACTACCATCTGAACGCATAATCTCAGTAATCGGCATTCCTGCTCGACCATCAAGACCGTTCTTAAGTGCTCGGTTTACAGCGTGAAGATCACCAATAGAAATTGGAGCTTTAACAGCATTTCGGGCACTAACTCCACCTGCATATACAACGTTAGTACCACCAGTAAGAATATTAAACATAGCCATGTCGCGCTCTTCAGCTTGAAGAGTAGCTAAGAATTGATTCTCACCAGTTTTTAAATTATCTGCATCTTCAAAAATAGTTTCTAATAAATCAGTATGCTCTAAGTAATTTCCGTAGAAAACTAACTGAGCACTAACTTCTCTACGAGTAAGTTTACGTGCATCTGGAGTAACACCTTCAAGAAGGGGTACTGGAGTAATTACTCTAGCTGGGGGATTCCAAGCTTTAATGTGAACTGTCTTTCCTTCACCGCTAGGCATCTCAATTTGCATAGCCATTTTTTGCCATAACAAATGCTTAAGATTGTAGTCTAACCACTTGGGACTATAAAACGAGTCCCTGACCTCACGACGAAGATTATCGGTAGTATTTCCTGCTACACTCATTTCAATCTCCTTAAAAATAAATAATTAATGTTAAAACCTTTTCGACCTATGTGACCGATACGCTGCCAACTTAGCTTCAGGAGATTGTGGATCTACCGCAACCTTTTCTGTAGCTCGACCTCCGACCACTTGACCTTGAGCAGCTGTCTCTTGGCCTTGAGCAATCTTCTGTCTAGCAGCTTCCGCTTCACTTCGTGTCGCTTTAGCTGTTTCAGACTTCTTACTTTTTAAGCTTGTCTGAAACATATCGTGAACCAAATGAGAAAACTCTAATGAACCAAACCCAAATCTTTCAGCCAGATTATCAATCTGCTTAAAGTTCTTTGGATCTTGCTCAAAAGCTTTAAACTCTTTCGAGTTAAAAGTATTCACATCAATTCCACGATCTGTAAGACCTTTGACTACAGTTTGTCTCTGAGTCTCAGCTTCTTCCACTTGAAATTGCTGAACTCTTTCTTGAGCATCACCGTAACCAGAAAAATCTTTGACTAACTTGTTCAGAGCGTCAGTAATCAAATACTGCATAGTTTGTGCTGCTTGTTCATCATCAAGAACATAATCTCTTACAGAATCAGGTACTTCATCTAAAGAAAGAATATTACTTACGTCATATTCAAATCTAAAATCTTCATTAACTAAATCTTGATCACTCTTAATTTGTTTAAGACGCTCCGCTTTTTTGGCTTCCGCTGCCTCGCGTTGCTTAGCAGTTTCTAAAGCCTCCAAACGCTGTAAAAGTTCGTCGGTTCTGTCCGTAGTTTTAACTTCATTCTCTACATCGACTTCTTCTGATTTTGGTTTCGTCGCAGCGTCTTTTTCTAACTCAATAGAAACAGACTGACGATCTTCAACCTTATTTTCAGATTCTTCGCCTTTCGGAGATTCTTCGCCATCTTTCGATTCAGTCTTCTTAACCTCTTCGCCTGAATTTTTTACATTTGCATTAGGATCTAAATCCTTATCTTTATACTGAACAGTGTCAGGCTCTTTTGTGTGACGATCATCTACGCCACTAGGCTGTTCAGATATTGTTTGTGCCGAGTGTCCTTTTCCGCTAACTTCTTTCTTACCATCTTTAAACTCTGTAAAAGGTTTCTTAGAGCCCGAACCTTCACGGTAAGCTTTAAGAGCACCAGTGGCAGTTGAACTTGCTGTTTCTCCGCCAGAATTCATAGGCTGATTAGCCTCAAAAGTCTCAGACATATTTATTTCCTTTTGTTATTTAACTCTGAACTTTAAGCTGATTATATCTCTCCATGTGAGAACCAGATCTTAAAGCTTCTTCAAGTAATTCAGACTCATAAAGAGCCTTATAATTTGCAGCTTTTTGTACATCAGTTGGATCAATACTATTCTTCAAACGTAAGTAACAAATTAAAAGATATAACTTACGTTGAAATTGTAGTGGGATCTCATTGTCTAAATAATGATCTTCAGTAAGACTAGCCGTTACCAAAGTAGTGTTTGCAGCATCTGTATAATAAAGAGCATCGCGAACATAGTCTAACTGAAACCGCTTATCTACGCCACCAGTAGCTATCTCATTAGTATCTGGAATAGGCCAAACACCAAACTTATAAAAACTAAGTTCATCGTTATAATGATATAAAGGAGCACCAATTTGAAACCTAGATTGCCCTGCTTCATCTCTTTCAAAAGTAGAATTAGATCTTAATACTTCATCATCTCCAGTATTAAGTTTATCTCTCCAACCCAAACGAATTAAACTTAAATAAGTAGGAACTGAATTATTGTTGCCCGCAGTGCTAGAAGCAGCTTGAGCGTTAGCTATAATATTAATGTTCGTACCGTAAACAGGTAAAGGATAAACCCCTTGATCTGCAACTGGTGGAATCAAAATACTATTCTTAAGAATCTTAGAATCTTGAACAAACTGAGTAACACTCTCTTCAAGTTTAATTAATAAAGAAGTACGAGAGTACTTAGTAGCCTTACCATCCCGTAATTCATCCGACACCAAATTTAGTACTTCTCTAATTTGCATTAGCTTCCGCCTCTACCATAATAAATAATTATTTCCCAGTTACCTGTAAAACGGGCCCTGCGAAAAGCTTGAGGGTTCTGCAAAATACCTGCTTCACCAATCTCAAAAATATTTCCTGCAGAAGCACTTATCCCAGTAGTCTGACTATCGTCATGGAAAAAAGTAGAGGAGCCTGTTGCCACACAACGTGCAAAAGCAGGGACTTTACCATCCGCGAATATACTATCAGGCAAGGCTGCCTTAGATGCACCTGTAAAAATGTGGACGCTTTGGCCCTGTATTTTTCCATAACTCATACGTTTATCCTTCTGCTACTATAAATGCACCGTCAAGAATTCTAAAAACTTGACCCACTACAATAGGAGCATAAGTATCTCCCACTACCTTCTTAATCTCTTCCACTTCTTGAGTAGTAACTTCTACCGCGCCTTGAGAAGTTGAAACCTTTAATGCCAACTCATAACGTTCAGCTTTCTTTGTGCCAGTTAAAGTGGTGTCATCTCCACCAGATCCTAACAAAGCACCTACCGCTGCTGTACGAAAAGAAAACTCTTCTTCGTTGTCTAGTAAAATACTATTGCCGTCTAAAGACTTCAAAACTTGATTAAAATTTACTTGAGGCATCGCCTACTCCTTTTTTGATAATTTGTAAAGAAAATTTCTTATAAATATTTTAACATAAAAAATTAAATAGTTTGATTATTAGCTACTTGCCAAGATAATTTGTTAGCGGAAGACATTGAACTTCCATGAGTTCCAGGGGTATAAACAAGTTCGGCTCGAATATCTACCTTAATTGAAGTAGCTGCAGTCCAATTATAATTAGAATATGAACCGCCTAAAGCCCCAGTAAACCCAACATCATTTCGAACATGATCATTCCCGTGATTAAATGTAAGGTAAAGTTTCCCATTTGGTTGAATACCTCTTCCACCTGGCCAGTTAGAAGAATTTGTACCATAAGTTAAATAGTGAGATGTAGGATACCCTGTAGAAGTATTACTTAACCTCATATCCCCAGTTCCCCAATTACTTGAACCTAAGTGACACCCTATAAGCTTCGGTGTTGAACTAACGATACTTTGGTAGTAATGCCCATCACCAAATGTAGAATATCCAGTAGGAACTGTATGGTAAAGAGCGCCATAAAATAAAGAACAATATTGAGCAGAAGCTCCGATAGCATTTAAAACTTCCCAATCCAAACTAGTTGACGTAGGATACGGAACTTCACTAGACACAGACCATCCATGCTGTGAAGCTGCAGTTCCAACACTATTTGACCACTCTGTATAGCGAAATGTAAAAACTCTCCTAATTACAACTTCTGTTAAATTTTTAAACCTAATAGTAAGAGCTAAATGAAATAATGGACTGATCTGCCGATGCAGATCAATATTAAAAAGTTTAACAAATGATCCAGCGTTAGACGAACCTGTTGATAAAGTACAATTAGTAGCCTCAAAAACATCATCGGGGTCAAGAAAGTAAGCCATAAGAGAAGTGGCACTTGCTGCAGTTTTTTGAATTGAACCATCAGCAAAACTTAAATCTCCAAACTCTAAAGCATTCCCTGAAGAATTAACTTTTACAAGTTTTCCAGCTGCACCAGTAAAATTAGCAGGAGTCTGGCCTAAACTAGTAAAAGTTGTACTATGAGGATTACTAGTACTACTAGTATGATTTGATAAATTAGTATTAGTCGTCCCTAAATCCGAAGAAGTAGCAAAAGAAGAAGTGTTAGTTATTAAAGATTCCCACCCGTTTGAAGTACGACCTTGAAAATCTGAACCCGTCCACTGTATAGTTCCTAAACCTGTATTTGCAGCAGCACCTAATATTATCGCACCACTCGAATGAATTTTCTCTGTAGGATTCGTTGTTCCGATTCCAACGTTACCAGATTCCTTCACAATAAATCTTCTAGTCATAGAAGTATTTGAACCTACGGTTACACTCTGAGCTGCGCCATTCCAAAATTCAAGGTCTGGCCCAACTATCAACGCAGCTCTTTTCCAAAGTACATTATTAGCAGTACTTACAAAAGTGTCAGTAGCACTTTGAGATGATTCTACAGCATATCCAATCAGTGGAGCTCCCGAAGATTGAGCAGATCCAAAATTTGCACTGTGGTTTCCTGCAACAGTGTATGGAACTCTCAAAGCAGTTCCACCGGCAATACTGCTATTATTCCCTGCTCTTATAACACCATTAACATCCAATTCGGAGACTGGATCAACTGTACCAATACCAACATTCCCAGTTCCTCGCTGAATCGTCATTGCTTCTTTAGAAGCATTATCACTCGCAGCACCTGCGGTTGTATCTCCAGAAACGTAAAAACTCATATCCGAAGCTAATCCATAATGTGTAGAATTATTCAAAGCTTTCTTACTTTTCATCGCTATAACACCAGTAACACCAGTACCAGCACTACTACCACTAGTATCACTTTGATGAAAAGTAATTTTATTAGGGAGAAAATTCTCAGGAGTTACACTTGTATCAGAACTAGATAATATTATTTCAGCAGGAGTAGAATTAGTTGATTCCACAATATGTAATCTAGCACTCGGCGCACTCGTTCCAATGCCGACTCTGCCCTCTGAATTTATAACAGTTAAATTTGCACCATTTGTACCAGTTGCAAATACAACATCACGGTTAGACCCATCAGTCCGAGTTTGTAAAATAAGATTACCAAAATTATCGAAAGGATAACTTCCAGAATCATCTCCACTTCTATAAATTCTAGGTTGAGAAAGCGAAGTTACAAAAGAATCGTTTGAACCTGAAAAGTTTATTTCTCCAGCAACGTCGAGCTCTGCACTCGGCCCACTCGTCCCGATGCCGACTCTGCCCGATTCAAAAATAGCATTCCCAGAACTATCTAAATCAAAAGCTCTACTCGAATCAACAATAGATAAAGTAGAAGCAGCAATTCTTTGAATAGTTACTGACCTGCCAGCAGGTACTTTTATATTACTAGCAGAGCCTTCAATCGACGTACTTAAGTGAGGATCTAAAGTTAATTCTTTTGTACTACTATTCTTAAACAAAATAGGGGTATTCAAAGGCCAAAAAGGATAATCTAATAAATCTATTGTTAAAGCAGTAGTACCTGTAACTACAAAATTCTTAGCTGACTTTGTTTGAGTAGTATTAGAAGTAACTATCTGAGTAATGTCATCGCGATAATTCGCTATAACACGATAATTACCTGAACCATTAAAACCTTGAAAAACTGCAGACTCTCTAGGATGTAATACAAAAGACCCTGCTGAAGCAGTCGAATCACTAGCACTCAATTTCTCAGATTGAGGATGGTCAGACCCACTTAACCCTCTAACAATAACACGGTGTGTGCCAGAAACATTTTTAATATAAAACCTAGCAGTCATATTTTGCAATGACGTGCCAGTAGTAGGTAACGTTAAAGCTATATCTGCAGAAGTCGGTTGTGCAAAAATAAGATTGTGATCATAACTACTAACCGTAGAAGTTGTAGCATAAGTAGTAGTCGGAGCCTGAGTAGAACGTATTAAATCTTGAGCAGATGTAAACTCTAAACCTGAGGTATCCGTCTTTACTGTAACTACCTTATCCCCTGAAGAAGTAAAGTTTGCAGGAGTATCTGTAAGATCCTTAAAACTCTTAGAAAACGGTTCAAAAACTAAACCATTTGCACTTGAATTAACCTTAACCTCGTAACCAGCTACAAATGCTGAAGGAGTATCTGATAAAGATAAAAATGTACCAGAAGTAATAGAATCTTCCCAAGCAGTATTACCCGCACCATCAGAAGTAAGAACCTGCCCATCAGAACCATTACTAACAGGTAAACTAAAAGTAGTCTGATCTACACCATTAGCAGCAGCGTTTATCTTCAAAGCTTTATTAGCATTCCCAGCCGAAAGAGCTAAGCCAACATCAGTCAAAGTATTAATAGACGCACTAGCTATACGACCATCTACCCGTGCATTTGTATAATAAAGATTAGTATTCTCAGCAATCTGTGAAGTATCTATACTTACAACAGGGCCCGTATCGCCATTCACAGAAACTACTGCACCATTAGGGATTAACTCAGTCCAATCTGCAGAATTTGTAGTAGCAGCATCATCATTCAACTTAATAAAAGTTTGACTAGTCCCTGTAACAATAGCTATGTCACCACGCTGAGTAGTCAAAGCGTACTTAGCTGCTAAGTTAGCTACCACACTAGTCTCAGATATAGCTAACGGAGGTATCCTGTTATTAGGTACAACCCCATTAGACAATTCACAAATACCGTTAGTCGCACCCTTCTGATTAGCAAGAATGTATTTCGTACTAAGATCTACGTTACCCTCTTGAAGAGTATTAGCATTCAAAGTATTCGCTACTTCTACATTACCGTTTGAAAGAATCTCCATACGCTTGGTAAAAACAAAACCTACTTCCTCAAACATACCCATTTCAGCAATGCGATGTTCGCCAGAAGTAGTGAAATGAACCATGTAAGTAGTAAAAACTGTAGAGTTTGTAAAACCAAAAACATCGGGACTATTAACATCTACACTAGTACTATTTCCCTGTACCAAAAGTGTCCAACCGTTAGCAGCAGGATTAGTGGTAAAACTAGAAGAAGAAGCTCTGCCATAAAACTTAAAATCTCCGACAAGATAACCAGCCATACTAACAAAACTAATTGCACGTATAACTCGTCCGTGAATACCTACACCAGTATTAGGAATAAAAGCATACCCTCTCGCCGAAGTAGTTGAATTAGTATTTACAGAATAATAAGTTCCAGCATTGCCATCACAAATAACCGCTACACCTGCACTAGGATTCGATAAACCCCCAGAATCACCGCCCTGTACATGAAAAGTCTGATTCAAAAAATAATTAGTAGGGCTAGATTGAGAAGCCCCAGAAGTATAATCATACCCCGTACCAAACGCCATCCCAAGTCCACCTCTCCAAAAAAGAGTAGGAGCTTGATTGTCGTGGCCCGAATACAAAAACAAAGCTTTAGAAGCATCAGAATTTGCTGCAGTAACAGTAGTACCTAAATCTGTTTGAAGAGATCTAGCATCTAAAGAACCTGAAGGAGTAGAATTATTAATACCTACTCCGCCAGTATTAACTGTCAGTCTATCTACCCAAGTTAATGGATCCCCAACAAGACCTGAGTTAGCGGTAGAGATATGAAAAACCCCTGCCCCATACGTAGACTTGATTGGTATCTCACTAGCTGTCTTATATTTCCAACCTGCATTATCAATATAAGCATGACTAACAAAGTGTGCTTCATTACCAGTAGGTAACGCCGACATCAACCAAGTTGTATTTGGGCCTTCAACTGCACGATAATCTGTACCCCAAGAAGAATTAGCAGTACCAAAAAGACCTATATGCCCAGAGTCATCGACTCTAAAAATCTCAGTACCACCATCATTTTGTAACTTCAGACCAGTATTATCTTTAGCTTGAACAGCCCCAGAGTCTAAAGTACTGGGTAGAATTATATTTCCGCCAGATAAGTCGAAAGTAGCCCCTGTAAGGAAAATAGCATCTTCAACAAGTATCCGTTCAAAAGTTTGCGTTCCAGACCAATAATTATTACGGTCTTTGACTACACCTCTACCCATTACTGACCCCTTCTAATTAAGCTATAGCGTAAGAGTTTCCACCAAGAACTACCCAGCCCCCAGCTTTTTTACTGTACTTAAGAGAAATGCTATCTCCTACAGCATCAAAAGTAATTGTACTTCCGCCTATAAGGTTAGAAGGAGTTATTACAACTGTGTTAGACCCTGATTTAGCACTACAAGCTAACAACATTTCAAAACCGTCTACTTTAGCATCTGGTAAGGATAACGCTACACTCCCCCCAGAACAATCGCCTAATACGATTGAATCGTGAGCAATCGCTCCATTAGCTGAGTACTTAGAAGTTTGTCCTCCAGCAACGCCACCTGAAAAAATCTGTACCTTTGAAAAATCCTGACTTCGGTCTGTAACTACGCCTTGGCCCATTTTAAATCTCCTCTTTTAAAGCTTCATGCTTTGATTTTAATTCATCTCTAATTAAAGATAATTCCTGCGCCAATGCGCCTTCTATTTCATCAGGCCAACTAAGAATCTCATCATAGAGCTTAGTAGCCAATACACAATACATTGTAGCTTGAGCTTCCCCACTCGTTGCCGAGTCTTGGGCTGCTTGTAGCTGCTCTTCTTTTCTCATAGTCAAATACCGAAACAAAGTTCGATAATGCCCACGTTTAAGATTCAGAACTAGGTCGTTCAGTATCTCTAATCTGTCTTCGGGGTTTGCCCTCGTCATTTTTTAAACCTTCCTTCAAAGTCTCAAATTCAGACTTCATTGAAGATATTTCTTGTTCGTATTTTGATCTCTGATTCTTCAACTCTTGCTGAAGATTCTTATTATTTATTTGTTCAATATTTAATCGTGCTTCCACAGGAGCTTGAGACTGAAGCTGAGAATTTTTTAACGTTAACTCTTGTATACGTCCCTCAGACTCTTCAAGCTCTTTAGCTATCTGCTGACCGTCTGCGTTTGACTGTTCCATCTGTGCAGCCATCTCTTGCATCTGCATCGACATCTGATCAAGTTGATCCGATAACTCAGGAGTATTCAATACTTTCTCCTTATCAAAACCGATGCCTTCCATAGTCATAGATAAAATGTTCTTCCAGTTAAAAGAATTAACTACGTTCTGATTAGCCTGTAAAAAAGCTGGCATCATCTGAAGAAGTTCCGTCACCATCTGCTTATTCAAAAGCTGTAACGCAAAAGTCTCTGCACCATAGACAACAACATTAGCATCTATCAATGCATCCTTCGGGGTAGCTCTATCGTTCTGCAAGTAATGAAAAGTACACTCCAGATCCTTGGCAACAATCTCACGATCAAACGAACGACGAATGTCTAAAAGAATTACTTGAGCACTATTTAGATTCTGAGTTACCTCAGTAGCTGTTTGAGTAGCTGCTGCGCTAACACCAACAAGATTTGAAGGTATTAAGGTTAGCTCATCTAATAGACCTTCTAGCTTCTGGAAAAGAAGCATTAATTCTTGGCTAACAGAAGTAAAGTTCATCTGATGTAAAAAACCACCAGAAGGGCCCGACCCTCTTACCAAGGTACTTCCAGCCTTATAGCGGATCCTACCCCCTGGACGAAAGATCAAGGTTTGCTCATCTACAACCGCAGGATCGTAAGAAAACATAGCCGAACCAACTATTGTAGCATTATTCTTAGATCTACTCCAAAGATCTGACATAGCTCTTGCAGTCTCTCGACCTAAAGACATAACTCCAAAACCATAATTCGTATCTTCAACAGCTATCATTCTATCGTAAGCCACTGGACGTTTGCGATTAGCGTAAAGATTAGGTACTGCGTATACCAACTTATCGTTTACAAAAATAAGATGAATCTCAAAAGAAGAATGAGTCTCAGAATATTTCTCTTTACCATGTTCGGCAATAAGCTCTTTCTTCAAGTTAGCTAAGATCTTAGAAGTACCAATCCAATCATCTAACTGCTCGGAGTTTATCAAACCCCAAAACTTCTTAAGGATAAATGGTTGAGTGGATGTGGGGATAGACATGTCTTGCAAGCTAGTCCTAGAATCATCCATCGTATTCTGATCTGACTTAGCGATACTGTCGGGATCGTGATTATCTAACAAACTCGCTAGAACTTCTTTGTCCCAATTACCGTCCCGAGTAGCTAAACCTGCTACCTCATTAAAGTTCAATCTCTCTTTAATGAAAACACCTAAACCTGCTTGAGGATCCCCAGAAGCGTTGGGGTCTAACAAAACATTATAAGGACTTACTCGACGTTGCCCAACTACAAACGAATCCTTAAAAGAAGGTTTAGAAACTATGTCTAAAATTTCCTGGCCATTCTCTTCGTCAAAGATTACGTTGGTACTGTAATTACGAACACGTTTAGGTTCACGAATGCCTAGCTCCATGCCACAAACACCGTACTTCGCTAGGTCTTCAATACACCGATGATAAGCTTCATCAGCATCTGCCTCTTGCTTGTGATCTAAAACCTGAGACTGTGCTTTCTCTAATCGACGTTCAACTTTCTGAATTAATTGACGAACCTGATCTTCAGTAGGTTCGCCCCCATTAACCTTTAAATCACCACGATTAAACAATTCTTCAATATCTGACTCAGTAGTAAGTTTCAAAGCACCTGTTACTCGACCATCTCGAGTTAGGTTCTGATATAAGTGAGCAACCATCGCAACGTACTTGGCTCGAAGTTTCATACCGCCGATATGGGTAGTATCTTTCCAGCCTTGAGGATCGTGACGAGTACGAATACCGTAAACATCTCCTACCCACTTACGGTAATTACTCGGAGAACTGTCACGGCCAGAAGGTGCAATAGCTAAGAAATCAATATCATCCTGACGAAAAATGTCATGCATCCAATCATTCCCAGAAACAAACTCGTCATAAAGACTCGTATAATGATCTTCTATTTCTGAGTTTTCTGAATGCAGGGATGAAAATTGCTCTAACTGTGCCATAATTCCTTTAGTCGTCGTAACCATCAGTAGGACGGTTAAACGAAGGTGTTAAAAAACCTCCATCGGGAGACTCCTTAAATATATTGTCGAACCTTATATCGTTCAGCTGCTTTTCAGATATGTTATCTTTTGTAATCTGGGTAGTTGCAAACTCTCCACGAATCATTGGAGACACACCCATCATTAAACAGTCTACCAAAGAAATTTCTTGGTTTCTAGCGAAAACACCTGCACCAGTATTATCGCGCTTTAAAAATGGTAACACTCTCCAGAGATTTTTACAATTAGAAGTAATAATTAAAGGCTTACGTTCGTCACGTAAAATCTGTTTCAAAAACGGTGCGGTCAGCCTGTGATCAGGGTCAAATGGAATCATAAGTTCCCCCGCGTTAACTAACTCCGTTAAGTTTGTCTGAGAAAAAGATCCAAACTCATCTGTCTCCTGAAAATAAAACGAATGATTGGGGTACATGTTAAAGTTTTTTTCAACATCGCGGATATAACTCAAGATCTCTGACACAGAATATGACCCCCCTCTAAAAGAAGGGTGAAAGTCTTCCGCAGTACCATAAAGCTCGGCAAAAACTACCGTAGTATTGTGTGGAAACTTAATTCCAAAAAGATCAGTATCTCCATGAGCTTGAGCAAGCCATAAAACAGAAAAAGGATCCCCATTAGAAGGAATATTAACAGAGCGGATAATCGGCCAATTACTCGGGGGGCGGAAAGAAGGAAACCAGTTGTCTTGGGAAATGTCATCTCCATATACAGAATCGGCCATGAGATTAAGAAGGTAACGTGCCATCTGAGAAAACGCATCAACTTGATCATCATTCTTAGCATTCGGAAACTTCTTTAACTCATCTATAAACTCTTCAACCCAAGGCTCACCTTCAGGTACCCTCACCCTACCCGATTCAACCAAATGAGTGGCAGATAATGCGCGAGCCAACTTACTGTCGCCACGGACATGGATAGGAGTAATAGGAAGTAAAGTCTGTTTAAGATCCTCAACAAGGTCAATTCCCGACGATTTATATTCCACCAAAACTTTGTGTGGTTTAACAGTCTCGTATTCATTAAGTAAAGTTCGCTTGAGATCTGGATACGTAAACTTGCCACGTACTCTACGAGTGAGATATAAATTGCGCCCATCCCACACACCCGTAAGACCGACACTTGGGTCAGATGTTTCGTTACGTGTAGAAGCTGTGTCCCAAGATTGAAGAACAAGAATAGAGTCAGGAGGCAGATCGGACTTTTTATAAAAATGCCACCACTCTCGCTTAAATATTTCACCTTCTTCGATAGATGGCCTCTGCTGATACAATGCTTCATAATCTCCCCTATCAAGCTCTCTAATCTGAGAGTATCTCTCGACAGGGAACTTCTTAGGGTAAAGAGGTTCACCAACCTTTCGACCTACAAACTTAGCTCCCAGTCTCTCTTGATAGTCGGAATTACGTATTTCGAAACGCTCGTCCTCTTCGGCTATTGCAGGTAAACTTATAATATCCCAGCCTTCCAAGAACCTCTCGCTATTCGGGTCAGATAAAGCCTCGTTATCTTTAGCAATCATTCGCCCAGCTAAGTCATCCTCATGCCAACGAGTCATAATCACTACAACTGCAGATGACTTCTCTTCCAAACGAGTATACGCTACAGAGGTATACCAGTCCCAAGCCCGATCCCGAATAGTCTTTGAGTTAGCTTCTGCTCGATCTTTTACAGGGTCATCAATTATAAAAACATGAGCCCCTTTACCAGTTGCAGAACCTGCTACTGAAGTACCGAAGTACTTAGACCTTCTCTTCTTCTTACCCATGACATGATGTACTTCCCAGTCAGTCTTTGCAGAGGCATCTTTAGGTAGGTGAGCATCTGGAAAAATTTCCTTATACTCCGCGCTCAAAACGTAATCTCGAGCATCCCTACCAAAAGAAGCCTGTAGTTCAGCGGAGTACGCTGCTGCAATTATTTCCTTACCACCGTTCTTACCCAAGAACCAAGCTGGAAACATGCGAGAACACAACTCAGACTTCCCATGTCTTGGAGGCATGAAGATCATCAAACGAGGAGTCTCCCCTCTCTCTGCAGATTCTAACCTGTCGGCAATCAAGTAGTGGAACCATTCTGGCTCATACTTATCAAGCATACAAAGCCCAAAATCTATCAAGTTTTTTCTAGCTTTCAAGACCCTAAGTTTATGCAAAGCTTGAAGTCTTCTAGCAATCTCTTTTTTAGACATGTTTAGTTTTCTTGGTACAAAATTTTAGTAAAGCAATATGGGCAATTTGATAAGAAATCTTTGTTTCTCCCGTTAACATCGAAGTCCACAGGAATTTGTGTCTTGATATTTCTTCGACAAGAAGCGCAAGAGTGCATCATGTTGATCTTTTGGCAGCTGCGGTTATGAAACGAATACTTCTTGATGTATTTATCAGGCATTGTTAATTCATTATAGCAGGTTGGCAAAATATATTAATAGTCCCTCTTTCTTTTTGGCAAATATATTTATATGAATTCAAGGTACCCGTGTGTCTAGGTGTGTAAATGTAATCCCCCAAGACCTGCCCCCTGATGGGGTGGCCTCAGGCCATCTTGGGGTTACATTGATACACCGCAGATACCCTTGGTTAGCCCTGCTAAATTATATATATTTATATATATAGGAAAATCACAAAAACGTTGCATGCCTCAAACCCTTTCGTAGAGCGGATCTCCAGCATTTATGCAACGTTTTATGCAACGACCACCCTCAAACCCTTTCGTAGAGCGGATCTCCAGCTTTTATGCACCACTAAAATTCTTCAAATTTTTAAAAAACGTTGCATAAAACGTTGCATCAAATGCTACATCCAAAAACTTCTCGAACTTCTAAAATTTACCTTTAAAACATAAACAAAATGTTGCCTATATAGCCTTATTTTGTTATTATTACCTCGTTGCCAGTAAATGTACACCTCAGTTATTCACATTTAAGAAATAATTATTCACATATAACGTATAAAAGCCTCAAAAGGCCCATATAGCTCGCTCCTTAAGTGCATTTTTCTGGCAGTCTTTTGTCCTTAAGAGCTATATGGGCCCTCCTAGGCCCTCATAGGAACAAAATGAAGACACAGACTGCCGAATTAGATCTAGAAAAAGCAGAAAATCTCGATTCTGCCTTCGATGAACTAGAAAAATTGTTCAGACAACACTTCTATCCAGAAGTACCCTTAAATGAATTCTTTGATATCCTAATGTCGTGCGGAGATATCCCCGATATTTTTTGCCAGAAGGCAGGGTTGGACTTTCAAACGGAAATTGAAGTCTTTTGGAATGCCCAACAGCCAAAAAACGACGATAAAAATACACCTAAAAAAGAAGGCTTTGTGCTTCCTGTTTTTACATTCGATGAATTCTTAAATTATGACCCTACTCCAGAGAGCTTTTTAATTGAAGGAATTCTACCCGAGAATGCACCCACAGTTTTGTACGGTGCAGGAGGAGTTGGAAAGTC
>Ga0163179_10000765_pt1 | contig 22875 bp, 26 predicted proteins | sample AtlANTMetagenome_FD_109643 | JGI IMG/M metagenome (GOLD analysis project Ga0163179, IMG submission 109643) | Marine eukaryotic phytoplankton communities from the Atlantic Ocean - Atlantic ANT 2 Metagenome | ecosystem: Environmental > Aquatic > Marine > Oceanic | place: North Atlantic Ocean...
ACTACAAGTGGCCTTAATACTCTGACTCTGTATAGTATTGTTAGTTGCGCTCTGACAGCTTTGCATCATGGTATTAGTAACTATGTTGTTAATAGTCTTTGTGTTGTTCTCCACACTATTTCCTATACCCATTCTTTTATTAATTGTAAACTAATAAAAAAAATTATTATGCTGAACTCACAAGTCCTAGACATGTAAGTACCTCACGTTGTACTGCTGACATTTCTCCAACATCTACTTTACCTCCTCTCTCTAATTGTTCGAGAATCTCTTCAATTGAGATTATAGGTTCACCTTCCCTGGGCTTTGAAGGAGGCGGAGGTGGAGGCGGAGGTGGCAGGTCCTCACGTGGTCGACACATGTTGTCGTCTCCACACTCCCAATCATCGCCACATGTATCACACCAATCATCAGTCTTGCACTCGTAATTTCCGTCATCACATCTTCGTCTGTTTTCCTCAGCACGTTTGGCTTCCTCCTCATCACGTCTGGCTTCCTCCTCAGCACGTCTGGCTTCCTCCTCAGCACGTCTGGCTTCCTCCTCAGCACGTTTGGCTTGCTCCTCACGACGGCGCGCTTCTTCATCGTCTTCTTCCTCGCCCTCGCGAGTTTTCTCCTCGCCACTAAAAGGAGGAGGAGGAGGAGGAGGTACACCACCACTCTCTTTTTCTTCCTTTTCCAGTATTTTAAACAATTTATCTAAGGCTGACTTACTACCCATAATTTTTCGGCCATTGAAAGTTCTAACTTCCATTCCCTTCCTATTAGCTGCCTCTGGAGGAATACAAAGACCGGCTGCGGCATCACATACATTTCCTCCTTCGCAATAGTAGTCATTTCCTTTATCGCACCGACCACCATCGTTATCTTTACCCAGAGCACACAAATAATTAATAGCATCTATTTTTGAACGTGGTAGTCCCTTAGTAATACCAGCGTCTTTTAGTAAATCTTTTAATTCACTTAATTTCTTTTCTAATAATTCTACTCGGTTACCTCCATAACAGTCTTCTTCTTCGTCACTTTCCTTACCCTCTGATGACGATGGCGGAGGTGATGGGGGAGGTGTGGATCCGGTACCACTCCCCGATGGTTTATAACATTCCTCAGCGTCGTTATCCCACACACAACCCTTTTCCTTTCCATATCTAGAGCAGTTAGACTTATTGTAGGGTTTCCCAGATTTAGCTTTGCAAATATTTCTACCACCTGCTGGACCCTCATCACCTCCAGAAGAAGATGGCGGAGGGGGAGGAGTATTCGACTTACTCTCCTCTTCGTCCGATTGATAGCATTCCTCAGCGTCGTTATCCCATACACAACCCTTTTCCTTTCCATATCTAGAGCAGTTAGACTTATTGTAGGGTTTCCCAGATTTAGCTTTGCAAATCTTTCTACCACTACCACTAGAGGTGCGAGGAGGCGGCGGAGGAGGCGGAGGAGGCGGAGCTGCACCTTTTGAAGATTTATTCAGGGCCTCTGCTATTTCAGCACAGAGCTGTTTACGAGTCTTACCTTTTACTGATAGATTACATGATTTGGCTAATTCCCGAATTTCAGCTATGCTATATCCACTCTTAGCTTTAGTATCGCAACCATCAGGTAAATGACAACCCTTCTTCTTAGCGCTACTTTTCCTAGAACCACTGGCCTTAGCTCTGCTTTTCTTAGAACCACTGGCCTTAGCTCTGCTTTTCTTAGAACCACTGGCCTTAAGTTTTTTGAGCATAAACTTAATAAGGTCAGCTTTAGACAGATTACTATATCCTCTAATGCTGTTAGCTTTGCAGATGTCTTTGAGTTCAGCAACAGTTTTATCTTCAAGTTGCTTTTTCGTATAACTCTTTGTCATATTTTATCTAATGTATGATTTATTTTAAACTTTTTTTCATTCTATATGCGTTGATATAGAAAATTGGCAAAGTTGTTATAGTGTAAACTTGAACGATTTGTTATAATCTGTGATACGGTCCTTCGGCTTACCTTTTTGATTTGAGACTACGCGACAACCTTCTGCAGTTGTAAAGTCAATATTCTTATGTGTATGACCAGATATCCAAAGTTTGGTATTATCTTTGGTCAATAGATAATCTAGGTCGCTCGCGTATAAAGAGTCAAACTGTTTTTTCTTCTTTGCACCAATGATAGCTTTATAGGTTGGAGGATGATGTGTAACTACTATCAATTCATATTTTTGTTTCTTACAGTACTTGATCATTCTCTTGATATACTTAAGATCGTCTGCGTGACGTTTAGCATATGACATTGTGTTCATACCATGGACCCTTACAATGAATGGGGGTACGCGACATTTTGGTTTTGACCATAATGTACATCCCACTATGCAAATGTTGTTGATACGAACACTAGCTCCGTTCAAAATATGAAGATTTGGTATATTTTGCCCAAGGGTTTCTAAGCGTTTCTCTAAGGTACTATATGCTAATGGTTGATGATCAGCCATCATATAAAATTCATGGTTTCCAGGGATATAAAGTATGGCCTGGAATTGCGAGCTAAGTTTGGTTAGGAATTTGCTCAGTTGTTCTATTTTGTACAACGATCCTATGTCACCTGCTAATATCAATACATCTGCTGTAGGAAGAATATAGTTGCTGGGTTCGGGTATGACGCAACTATGTTCTATATGCAAGTCGGAAGCAATCTGTATAGTTGTCATTCTTATTGTACTACGACTTCTCACTATCAATAACAGTTTTTTTTCATTTTTATTATCATTGTGTCATGGGAATATCTCCTAAATCCACAGTAGGACCTCGCATTTTTCTCTTACGCGATGATGTTCCAGTTGGTGCGCTAGGTCGATTCATACTGTTTATCATACCCATTAGATTTGCCCCAGTCTTTTTCATCATCATCTTTGAAATAACAAAGAATGCGGCATTCATGATGATCATGAACAGTAGACGTAACTCTACAGGCCACGAAGAACCACTAGGCACGTAACTCTTCTCTCCGAGTTCAATCAGTAACTTCTCGTAAGAATGCATTGAAATAATCTGTTGCTGAGTAAAACCTTGCATATCGAACCCTAGGAAATTACCTAGAATAAATTCTACTCCCATGAATCCGTATACTAAATATGTCTTGTAACTCTCTACCGATGAGTCTAAAGATAACCTACGTACGCAATCGCTGTAGGACTTTTCCATAGTGCCAAGATCAGTGTGCACGGTGTACTCCGGTATATTAGATGCGGGATAGGATTTTCGTAACAAGTCAAACTTAAATAATATCTCACGTTTAGCATCTTCTTGTTCCTGTTCAGATCTATTAACCTGGTTGAGATCGCGCATAACTGGTCTGGGTACATACCCTCCCTTGGCTTCTAACTCAGCCAATGTAGGTGCAGGAGCAACACCCGATGGCGCTACACTATGTCCACGTTTATCTCTGTGTCTGCTATATTTGTCCATGCTAATACTTGTACCTCCCCTGCTTATAGGGTCAGGGGTGGGGGTCGGTCCTAAGCTTCGTGAATCAGGAGTCCAACCAGAATCTGAATCGTCTCCAAGTAGATCTTTGAGTTTCTGAGAGAGATTCGAGTCATCAGAAACATTACCATCATCAGTTGGATCAGTTTTTACCTCCTCTTTGATAGATAGATCGCTAACCGCAGAAGATAAACTCCCAGGAGTTGATGGAGGAGATCCTGAGCTAGCACTTTCCTCGTCGCTTAACAACATATCTAGTCTGCTGGAAAAATCACTCTTTTTAATTTCTTTCACTTTTTTTTCTGAAGAGTCTGTATCTCTCTTGGCAGGAGGATCTATTGTTTTTGTGTCAGGAGAATCTCTAGGAACAGGCACATACTCGCTATTAATCAAATCTTGTTTAACTTTAGCCTTATTTTCGATTAGTTCAAGATAAAGGCGCGGTAGTCTAGGAAACACTTGTGGCTGATCCAAAGGCGATCTGCGCAATGGCACTTTGACCACGCGAACTTGTTGTCTTTTTTGTGGCATTTTACATTGAACTACGACTACTTTAAATGTGTATAGGTAAAAAAGAATTAAAGAAATATTGGCTATAATTAGTAAACATGCAGATCTTTGTCAAGACTCTCACTGGTAAGACGATCACGTTAGATATAGAACCTTCTGACACAATTGAAAATGTCAAACAGAAAATTCAAGATAAGGAGGGTATTCCACCTGATCAGCAACGACTAATATTTGCTGGTAAACAACTTGAAGATGGTCGCACACTGTCCGATTACAACATCCAAAAGGAGTCCACTCTCCACTTGGTATTGAGACTTAGAGGTGGATTTTAAGTATTGTTATTAACTTATAACAATACAAAAATAGATTAATCATAACCACATCCACATGAAGGAGGGTATACTTCGCTAGGATGTTGATATGAGTTAGCTTTTTCTTTCACCTTAGAATTATTGTAAACGATGTATATAACAACACCAATTATTACCAAGAGCATCAGATTGATTGCTAATGCCCCTAATGGCCCAATGAGTGGCACACGAGAAAGTAATCCACTAACAATGAGAGATACTATTAAAGCTACTACTCCACCTATAATGAGATTTCTTTTCTGTTCAGATGAAAGTTCACGACAATATGTATAAGAGTCTGGGTAACAATTCTTCCCGTCTTTAGGGCAGGTAAAGGTTTTTGAACCATCACTTTTGGTACCATTAGTACATGTGTATTTTTGTTGCGACGCCATTTATTATTAGAAAGATAAAAATGAAAAAGTGTCTCATGCTTCATTTAATAATTGAAGATGACAACAGAACTTTACACCGTAAAATGGGAAGTAGGGGCTCACCTACCTTTCTGCAAAGAAATAAGCGCTTCTCTATCGGAAGCAATACATCAAGGAATGTATAGTATGCAAATTTTCATGGGAAACCCCAAGGCTTTTGCAAGGCAAACCATAACTGAAGAAGACATACAGTCATGTCAAACTTTGCTTAAACGATATCATGTACATATATTTACTCATTTTCCGTATATTGCTAACTTAGCAGGAAAATCCAAAAAAGACGGGCTAGCATGGAGTGGTAATCATGCAGTTGATCGTGCCTTGCGTAACACACTCCAAGGTCTGGAATATGAGCTCTCGATAGTGGCTAGAATTGGCAAGGGTGTAGTAATCCATCCTGGTTCTTTCCCCGATCGTGATGTAGGACATAAAACCGTCGCAAAAACAATCAACCGTATGAACTTTGTACCTGGTGCTATGTTGCTCCTTGAAAACTGCGCAGGAGAAGGAAATAAGCTTTGTAGAACCTTTAAGGAGATTGGTGAAGTACTTGCGTTGGTGGATCGAGAGAAAAGAGAATACGTAGGTGTATGTGTAGACACGGCTCATATTTGGGGACAGGGAGACTATAATTTGAAAAAAGTTGAAGAAGTAAAAAGACTCTTCCTGGAGTTTGAACAAGAGATTGGTATGGAGAACTTTAAGTTGCTACATCTTAACGACAGTAGTGTGGGATTGGGTAGCAAAAAAGATCGTCATGCGCATATCGCAGGAGGAGAGATCTGGAGTGAAGATACGAGTTCTCTTGTATATTTATTGGATCAGTGTGATAAATACAATATACCAATAGTACTAGAAACTGGGGGTCCTTGTATGGTAACTTTGGCAGCATTGAAATAAAAAGAAGTATATCTTGGTTGAGTTATAATTTTTCATTATGAATTATAACTTCCTAGTATTTCATAAAAGATGTATGAAAAGTCCTTCAAGAAAACATACGATCCACAAGATCGTTTATATGAGGCCCAGAGAGTGAAGATAAAATATCCAGACAGGGTACCCGTTATAGTAGAAGCGAAATCTGATGTACCACCTCTCGACAAGAAGAAGTACTTGGTTCCGCGTGATCTAACTGTAGGACAATTCCTATACACATTGCGTAAAAGAATAAAATTAACTTCGGAAAAAGCTTTGTTTTTATTCTTTAATGAACAGGTGTTATCTCCTAGTTCTGAATCAATTGGATCTGTGTATGAGTCTAATAAAGATTCGGATGAATTTCTGTATGCTACGCTATGCTCAGAGAACACATTTGGCTGAGTTATAATTCTTAGTATAGAATTACAACACTGTATATTATTGAACAGTACATATGTCTTCGCGACCCCCATATGTATCATAGTACCCCAGATGATCAGTATAGATTGGTTTACCTTTTACCCATTTCTGATAAATTTTAGCATCATCTTCGTCAGAATCATTGTCGATATCCAATGGTGGAAACCATGGTTCACAAGAGACACTACACGGTGCACCATCATCAGTAAACTTTAAGCAACCTGGACATCGGTTACATTTACAATAACCGGGAAGTAGTGCACTATGGGGGTTAATCACTGGTAAAAAGCACCTAGGGCATCTTGGTGCTATATATTTTCTCCACGCTCGTTGTATAATAGTAGCTGATTTATGTTTAACCGACATAGGATTTTAGTAATTGTGTCACTATAAGTAGATTATTTTCAACCTTATTTTTAATTGGGAATATAAAGATGGTATCTCTATACATGATCAGCCGTGTTGTCTTATATGGGACAACTCTTTATAGCTACTACCAAACATGGGAGTGGATTCGTTTTGGTTGTTCAGTATTGTTGGTCACTTATGATGGAACAAAGCGTGTGTATCAGTGGGTATCTCCACCACAGATTACTAATGATGCACCATTAGATGATTGGCTAGTGTTGTAAAATGAATTTGAAATGATTTAAGAAGACATGGATACAGAGTAGATAACACTCGAAATGGCAACAATTGCAGAATCAAAGGATACCAAGGTCGAAGAACCTACTACGGTTTCCGTACAGCCCGTGGTTGAACCCACATTGGATAATACTTCGAATACAGTTTCGGAAACTAAAGTTACAGACTCCGAGTTCACACGTGATAATATTGACGCACTCGGTAACCGGATCCGAGTTACAGATAAAGATGAAGCTACAGGTTTGGAGCTTCTATGTTATGTACGCTGCGGTCCCACAGATGATTCCCTCATTCGGAAGTGTCGCGGCGTAGTTTTTCATGATAAGAATATTGTAATGAATGCATTTCCCTATACAGTAGAATACACTGACAATGATAAGTCTCAAATTACCGAGAACATTGACCCGGTGTTTGATCAATGTCAATTCTTTGACTCATACGAAGGTGCGTTGATTCGCATCTTCTACTTTGGTGATCGCTGGTACACCTCTACTCACCGCAAACTTAATGCATTTCGCAGCAAGTGGGCATCTAGGGAGTCTTTCGGTACTTGCTTTAAGAGAGCTCTTGAAGCAGAGGTAGAGAGCAATGAGAAACTTAGGAAGTCCATTCCTGAAGGGGATGAGGGACTTCTGGAGCGATTTCAGAATACGTTGGACAAGAGTAAGCAGTACATGTTCCTTGTTCGTCATACTGAGGAAAATCGTATTGTTAGTGCTGCTCCTGAAAAGCCAACTCTCTATCATGTTGGTACTTTCATCAACCACGAGTTGTCTCTAGACGACAACATCAACATTCCGTATCCCGCACAGCATAAGTTTGCTGATATGACAGAAGTTGTAGAGTATGTCAACAATGTAGACATTAAGGAGCTTCAAGGGGTGATTTGTTTTGCCCCCGATAATAAACAATACAAGATTATTCATAGGGAGTATCAGGATCTCTTTCGCGCTAGAGGTAATGAGCCCAGTATTAAGTTTCGATACCTACAGGTTCGTATGAATCGAAGGTTTACCGATATGATGTATCACTTGTACCCGAAGTGGGAGGAGAGGTTCGACGAGATTGAGAACAATATTTATGATATTGCCAAGAACATCTACAATGCTTATGTACAGCGCTTCATTAAAAAGAGGTTCGTTACGGTCCCAACCGAAGAATTCCATGTGATTAGGGAGTGTCACAAATGGCATGAAGAGGATCGTGGTACAAATCGAATCAGCATTGACAAGGTTATAGAAGTTCTTAACCAGCAGAACCCTACATCCATCAATCGTATGGTACGAAGGTTTAGAAACGAGAAGACAGACCAGAAGCAGAACAAGAGTGCTACCAAGCAGCGTGTGCGTTCCAACACTATTTCTTCGATGCCAAGTCCGTCTCTTGTAGCGAGTACAGTCGGTTCACCTCCAGTCCAGTCTCCCTTGCTGTTGAGTCAGAATCGTCGTCGTAACCCCACACTTCCTCCAAGTCCTAATCTAGGTCCCAGTGCTGTTCCCCTTAATTCTAGTGAGCCGCGTTCCTTGGTAGGTAATTAAGAATCACCACTAATATATTTTAATACTATTATAGTATTAAATTTTCTCTGTTGAATCCCTAAAATAGATTTGATTTAATTCTTATATCAGCTATTTTACAAATAAAATGTCTCACAATTCTTACACAACAACATTTAGCTCTCCTAATAAACTCATAGGTATCAGTGGTATTATTGGAGTTGGTAAATCAACTCTAACAGAATCATTGGGGAGTCTGATGGAAAGCGGTATAGTAAGAGAGCCTGTTGAAACTAATGAGTATCTATCCAAGTTTTATGGTGACATGCATAAGTACTCGTTCTCAATGCAAGTGTATCTATTGAATCATCGCTTTCGACAACATCAACAGATGGTATGGGCCGAGAAAAACATGATTCAGGATCGCACTATATACGAGGATGTAATATTTGCAAAGATGCTCAAGGAAGCAGGGCTTATGGAAGATCTAGACTTTCAGACCTATGTTCAACTTTTTAACAATATGACAAATTTTCTACACCGTCCGGACTTGATTATTTACTTAGATGTGGAACCACAGGAGGCATTGCGCAGGGTTAGAAAAAGATCCAGATCGTGCGAGGATGGTCTAACACTTGAGTATCTAACAGACCTCAAGAAAGGGTACGAGGAATGGCTGAAAGACGTAGAGGGGCGAATCCCAGTTCTTAGACTAGACTGGAATACTTTTATTGAACCCGAAGAAGTCTTAGCCAAGGTAGAAGAAGTTTTTAAGACTAAGAGTAAAGGTTTAGTCCTATAAGAATAAGCATCTATAACTATTTAGTTATAGATATCTTTACCAAAAAGGAAAAACTGTCTAAGTTTGCTACATGATTTACATTCACTGCTAGCTATGCGTATTATATGTTTGTATGCTTCCTTTGCTTGTTTACGGCCTAAAACTCGGCTAAGAACCACTGTCATGTCGGGAATGAAATCGTCGCTCTGTTCTGCTAACACATAACCAGAATATAACATCAATATTATTGTGTATATCATATCTTCATTACTAGTTTTTCGTTTTTTAGGCATATTATTGAATTGGTTTGTGACTTCATTTACAGTTGGTATCAGATTTAAAAGTCGGGGTGTCTCTTTCTTTGTACAGAATGCTATACCACTTTCTACCTTAATTAGTTTCTCTGCCAGATTATCCACAGAATCGTGCTCTATATCGTATTCTATATCGTGTATATCGCATAAAGAAATCAGCACCGCTTCTCTAAATTTAAGTCTAATCTCTTCAAATGTTGGTGACATTGTACTATTACTATGACATAACCCCATTTATTTTAATTCTATTTTTGCTCACCAACGCAATCTATTACTATCTACGGCCTTCACCATGTAGTACTGCCCATTCCAGAAAGATAGCAGAGCTAGCGCGATTGGTACAATAGAAACACTTAGATCATAATTAATAGCTACCGGGAGAACTAGGAATGATGCAAATAAACATCCTGGACTTCTAATCCATACATTAATCCATGCACTGCATACACGATGTAGTTCTCGTGACATCCATGCCATTTTTACACACCACAGGAGAAAATAATCTATCATACCGGGGTATCCAGTTAGGAAACATAATGCTACTATAGAAGCTTTGGTTGGAAAATACAATGTTAGAGGGGTTGCTATACCCACCATAATTCCGTGGTGAATACACTCGTCTTTAGAAAGTTTGTCCCAGAAAACAACAATATGGTACAGATGAGTAATTAAAGCAACCATGAATGTAGCCAATGAAAAAAATGACCATCCCTCAAATGCACACTTATTCATGTTCTTACTGCAATAGTAGAGATCGCTGGTTCCTAGAAAGGCGACTCCACTATTAGCTAAAGAATGAATTAAAAACCAGCGTGCATTATGAGGTACCACAATGTCTCCTGGGCCGATATGGACGTAAAGGTATTGCGACACCCTATCTACAGTGTACAGAAGACACGTAATGATGCTAGCTAATATTAAGGTATCCATTTATTAACATCATTAAAATCTAAAGATGAAAAAAAATTAACCTGATAAGTAGTAACATAAATGTCAGTAAAAGTTTTATTCATAGGAGACCCTCATATCCAGGTAAGTAACTTGCCTGAAGTGGAGATGTTCATGGAGCGAATGATCAACTTGGCGACCGAACAAAAGCCAGATCTAATTATTATTGCTGGAGATCTATTGCATAATCATGAGAGATTGCATACTCTGGCGTTGAACAAAGCCTATGATATGGTAAACGACATGCGTCTTATAAGCAAGACATACGTTTTAGTGGGTAACCACGACTATATTCAGAATCAACAGTTTCTAACACAAAATCATTGGATGACTGGTCTCAAGGAGTGGGATAACACTATTATCGTGGATGAAGTTCTGAGCGAAACAATTCGCGGAGAGAAATTTGTATTTGTACCATATGTACCGCCAGGGCGCTTTGAAGAGGCTCTTAACACTCTTGACGGTGAGTGGAAAGATGCTTCGTGTATATTTGCTCATCAGGAATTTTCAGGATGTAAGATGGGAGCCATTGTTTCCGTGGAAGGAGATAAATGGCCACTAGATAATCCTCATGTAATTTCTGGGCATATACATTCTAGACAAAGTCCTCAGGTTAACATATACTATAGTGGGTCAGCCATGCAGCATGCTTTTGGAGAAAGTGAGAAGAATATTATTGCATGTCTTACTTTTCAAGATGGAAAATACACAAACGATGAGATTGATCTGAAACTTCCTAGAAAAAGAATTGTGTACATGGACGTAGAAGATATAGAGAATTATAGTGTTCCTGATACACAGGATAAGATCAAGGTTACCATCACCGGTAGTTACGAACAATTCAAAGCTTTAAAAAAGACTAAAAAATACAAAGATATTCTGAAAAAAGGAGATACAAAAATAGTATTCAAACCTAAGAAACTAATTCAGGATGATGCTGTTCCTACGAACAATAGTAAACCAAACGGAACTTTTACTACTATTCTTAACAGTCTAATTATGGATCGTAAAAGTCCGTACTTAACCCAAGCATATGAACTAATAGTCAATGAAAGAGAAACGGGAGTAGAAGATGTAATCTTTTTGTAATTTTAATTTTATAGCCCTGTTATAAAATGAGTTATAGTACTGCTGGTACACAAAAATTTACTATGATAGATGATCTTCCAGATTTAGATGACCTTGAAGGACCTCCTCCTCACCAGCGAGCAGTTAATCAAGGACAAATCAGGAGCTCTAGATACCCTGGTGCTACTATGTTACCAGACGGTCAGGAAGATAAGTTCGGAAAATTTATTCGTCAGGGACACACTATGCCTCATGAAGCAGGAATGAGTCAGATGCATGGACCTCCCCCTCCGATGCATGGACCCCCGATGCCTGCACAGATGGCTCCTGTTGTTCATGAATCTTATGAAAAACCAGAAGATGAAACTAAAAGATACGCAATGCCCGACAATACTCCTTCATGTTTAGCGGTTGCAGAACACATTGCCAACTGCCCGATCTGTTCCAAATTCTATAATGATGATAAGAGCATATACATCATAGCTATCGTTGTTCTCTCAGTGATATGTATTCTATTACTAAAGAAAGTACTTGATCGTTAGAATCTATCGTTAGAATCTATTTCTTCCAGGAAATAGATATTGCTTACGTTTAAAGAGAACTTCAGGATAGAGAAATGACCGAACAAAAGAGTGAATCCCAAGTACCTATACCAGATATAGCCCATTATAATACTCTTGTCCTTTCCGGCGGGTCTATTCGGGGTATAGCTATACTAGGATCATTGCAATATGCGTACGATAACTACCTACTGACACAAATTACTACTTATATTGGTACTTCATCCGGAGCTATGATTAGTTACCTTCTCTGTATAGGATACACTCCGATAGAGATAATAGTGTATCTATGTACACATCAATTAATGGAAAGATTGCAAAGTTTCAATATAGTAGCTATGATACAAGGGAGAGGGGCTTCTTCATTTAATCAACTATCCGAACACCTAGAAAAGATGACTATTGCCAAGATCGGATATTTACCTACTATAGGTGATTTATATCATAAATTGGGTAAGAGTTTTATTTGTGCCACGCACAATCTAACCGAGTCTCGCACAGAGTATATAAGACATGAGACTCATCCTGAAGTTCCATGTATTAGTGCATTACGTATGAGCGCTAATTTACCCTTAGTTTTTGAGAGATACAGATACGGACGATGCTTCTATGTTGACGGAGGAATATCTGATAACTTTCCCATACAGCTCGCTGACTTACCAGAAAATAAGTCGTTATGTATTAGTCTTGCACGAGATGAAGCTAACTTAGAAGAAGGTGCAGAGATGAATACATTAGAGTATATTTATGATCTGATGTTTATACCCATTGAGCAGACCATTGCATGTAAAATATCTTCCGCATCAGATAGATGTAATATAATCACTATTCCTGCAAGTAAATTCAAGTTCTTCAATTTTCACCTATCATCTACTGATAAACTTAATCTCTTTAGCGAAGGGTATGAACATATGAGGTCAGTAACTTTGTAGTATTAATACAAAATGTATTAATATATTATCTCCATACATGTTATCTATATACACTTACCGACCAGTCGCGATTCACAATAGGAACAACATTAGCATATCTATCGCTTATTTTACACATTTCTCCGTTAACATACTTCCTTAACCCGTGGGATTGTCTGCATAGATCGGTCTCTTCGATCATAAAGCGCTGGAACAAGTCCGTCAGAGTTACTAAGTACATATCTAACACGTTATGTATTTCCTGATTTTTCTCTATCTTTTTCTGTCTTCTCTGAAGTTGTTTTAGCCATTCGTCTTCATCTATCTCCTTTAGCAAGAACCTCACGCGAAGATCACTATGATCTTCCATATCCACTCTAGCCGGATATCTTGGCATGAATATCGCTCGTATATGACCAACTGATCTGTGACAATCTTCCCATTTGAAAAACTTATAGTTACGTTGTTTCATAACTTCGCGTACTGCACGTACCCATGGTAGCCCGCCACAGTTGTATCTCTGCCCACCTCGTCGAGGAGCCACACCTCCGTTCTGATTTCTCTGGTACTGGTAGAAATGCGGATTGTGAATCACTCCTGTTACAGGCATCCCAGTCCTCCAAGAAAAAGGTGTATGGCATTCTACACACCACATCTGATCACACCCCTCTATTTTGAAGATAGGGACAGCACAACTGGGGCATGGCTTGGTATCTTTAGTGAGTAGTTCAGCAGTAGCAATGTCTTCTTTCTTACACACATGTGCTTCATCATTCTTGCATGCTTTAGGTACGCGGCACTTTGGACATACATGAGTTCCGCATGTGCCACATTTCCAAGCCTGTGACAAAAATCCTCTGCAATCTTCCACAGGGCATCCCATAATAAATTTCTTACGTTCCTTCTTCTCTTGTGTACTGTTATTTCTAGTCAGCATTTGTAGGTCGTGTATCTCTCCCCGAATCTCTCGAAGCCGTTCCCGTAGGTATTTAGCCTCGTCCATAAGTTCATAAATTTGTTCCTCTCGTTTTTTCCTTTCTTGTTGATCAATAACTAGTGTTTGCGTTGCCGGTAGCAAACTGCGTTCTCTGCTCATTAAATCTCTGGCACGCTTAATACGATACTCTGAGTTGTGGAATACTTTCGGGGTACATCCCGCTACAAATTCAAGACTAAACTTGTGGTTGCAATTGGCGCACTCGGGATCTGTTGAACTGGATGTTAGGAGATGTTTTCTAAAGCACATTTGACAACAACCTTTTTCACAATTTGGACACTCTATACGATAGCGCCGACCACCGTTGAATTTATCCATGCATATCATGCACGTAGTTTTATCCTCCTCTGCCTTCTTTTTTGGGCTAGCCTCATTCTTGATGACTGGTTTTCTCTGCATTAAGAATCGGATTGCTTGTCGATCTTTTGCGGTCATAGCTTTTCTCAAGTCACCTTCATAGGGTATATTATTTTCATCGTATACCACAGACATGTTTCGCAAGAATCCTTGTATTTCTTACATTTTTTCATTTTCTTTTTACCTGGAAACTAGATAACTTCTTGTAGTAAGATACTGCTAAGGGGTCTGCTTGTATACAATCATAATTGATTCCTATGATACTCAGACCTTCTAGACTCTTTACCCTAGATAATGCCACATATCCTTGTCCAAACTCAAAAATATCTCTTAGGTCTATTTCTGCATAATCTAGACTACACCCTTGAGATTTATGTATTGATATTGCATAAGCCACTCGTAAAGGTATTTGATGTGCACGCAACAGTATTTTGTTTTTCTCGTCCATCTCCCAAACTTCCATTCCTATGACTCGTTCTTCCCCATTGAGAAATCTGACAATAGGCAAGTTAGAATTATTGAAACCTATCACTATCCCTCTGCTTCCATTCGCTAGTCCATGAGATAAGTCTATATTCTTTACAAGCATTACTTGAGCTCCAATACATAACTCTATGCGCTTATTTACCGGACAGTATTTGTGGAATTTGTTTATAAGTGACTCACAGTTCTTACGTACTCCTGAGCGTATGTCTATGACCATTTCATACGCATTGAACTCGAGACCCTCATCAGCTAATTTATCTAGTTCAGCATCATTTTCTCTTTCAACATCTATATTGGTTGAGTAGAGTTTAGTTGGTCTAATGCCATATGAATTACTTAATTTTACTCCTACTCTGCTATTTAACGTCTTTATGACCTGAGGAGTGATGTTACCAAGTCTTACAGCATTGAGACATCTTTGAAATTTTTTATCTCCTTGACGTATTATTTCGTCTAAATATACTACATTGGGAACACAATCATTCCAGCTTTTTGCTTGAAAACAAAAGTTCATAGTACCTATACATGGTAACTGAAGAAAGTCCCCTGATAAAGCGAGCTGAATACCACCGAAAGGTTGTCTATTATCTCTGACTATGCGGGCTATTTCTTCAAGTTTATCAAATAGATCAGGGTGCATCATACTGATCTCATCTATCACTAAACACTCAACTAACCTCCAGCGATTGAGTAACCACCGTTGAGACTTTATGCGTTCCACTAATTTTGAAACATTATCTTTACCAAGTCCTATACCTAAGAAAGAATGTAAAGTAGTGCCGTTAAGAAGCAAGGCAGACGTACCAGTAGTTGATGTGACTGCTATATTTACACATGCCGTGGTTATAAAGGATTTGAGAACTGCTGTTTTTCCCACACCTCCTGGTCCAGTGAGGAACACATTTTGACCATTTTCCAATAAGGTTAAAGCTTGCAATTGTTTGTTCTTTAGTGTAATTTTGCGAGATTTTTGATCACGTGAAGAGAACATTACTTTATCTAAAGATCCTTTAGGTTTTAGATGTTATTAATACACCATGTATTAAGATGTACACGTCTAGGAGATCGTAACTTCTTATTAGCATATCTACACAATCTCTCCTCGATGTATAACTTAGAAAAATCCAATTACTCGCTCCAGTTCAAAAAAAATTTTGCCTTATAGGCCATTTAGCATATCCGAAAACCTTCTCCTCGATGCACAACGTAGTAAAACCCGAGCAAAGTTTTACTCGCATATTGGACCACTGAATTTTACCAATATTTGGAGGCTAGGAGGTCGTAACTTAGTATTAGAATATCTATACAATCTCTCCTCGATGTATAACTTAGAAAAATCCAATTACTCGCTCCAGTTCAAAAAAAAATTCATTGTACAGGCCTTTTAGCATATCCGCAGACCTTCTCCTCGATGTACAACGTAGCAAAACCCGAGCAAAGTTTTACTCGCATATTGGACCACTGACAAATGGAAAGCTAGAATGTCATAACTGCTGGTTAGCATATCTACATACTCTCTACTCGATGTATAACTTAGAAAACCCAATTATTCTCTTACTCATTTACTCGCTTTTTTTTCACATTTTACTCATTTGACCCACTCCTGTATATTCCAGAAAGGAAGTAATAACGTCGTGATAATATATCCACAGCCCCTTTCCTCAATGAAACCTGGATGAAAAATCCAATTACTCGCTCCAGTTCAAAAAAAATTTTGCCTTATAGGCCTTTTAGCATATCCGGAAACCTTCTCTTCGATGCACAACGTAGCAAAACCCGAGCAAAGTTTTACTCATTTGACTCTCTCTTGTATATTCCAGAAAGGAAGTCATATCTTCATAATAATATATCTACAGCCCCTCTCCTCAATGAAACCTGGATGAAAAATCCAATTACTCGCTTTTTTTCAAATTTTACTCATTTGACTCCCTTCTGTATATTCAAGATATGATTCCGTAATATTGGAATAATATATCTACATCACCTCTCCTCGATGAAACCTGGATGAGATCGCGCATAATAGGTGTATTTCTATGATCAAAATTCTGATTTATTATTAAATTTTTCCATATATTGGGGTATTTCTCATATCACGGCCCAGAGTGATAAGTTTTTTTATCATGAGAAAAACATAACATTAGTGCATCTCTATATGACTTGCATTTTTTATCGTCTAGATTCTCTTTCTGTAGACATTCGTATAACCTCTTAATAGGCTCTATGCATTTATCTCCGCCTCTTTTACTCGTGTATCTTTGGAGCATTTTTATTTAAGAGTATGTTACACTTTAATTTAAAATGTCATCGGAAATAGAAGATCTACAATACCTTGTTAGGCAGTTACGCACTGAGTGTAATGCATTAAAAGAAAAACTTCAATCTATACGACATATTATCAGGAGATGTCGAGTTAATAGGGTTCGTCCAAGAAGAGCTAGTATTAGCACGTACGAATACAACCCCTATTACTCATCTGCGGCGGGAGACATTATTCCTAGGCGCAACTATATGGATGATCCTGACGTCATAATAAGTAGGATTCGTGATATCTTGCGTTAACTGTAATAAGTTATTACAGTTAATTCGATAAGGGCAGAGTTATATGATCCAGAGGCGGAAGATCGGCAAGAATTCGAAAGAAGTTTTCAAGACCATAGCGTTGTTTGAAGAAGGCATTGATAGTTGGCTCTCCTTCATTCACTACTGGTGCTTTGAAGAAAAATGATAGAGGGGATAGTACAGTTCCCAGAGTTCTAGGTAGTGATATTTTCTCTTCCAGTCCGTGTATATCATAGACTCGTATTCGGCTAAATAAGTCAGCAAATAGAATGATATCTAGCATTAAAGGTGCCGCTAGAAGAGAGTCTTCACAAGTGTTATGTATGGCCATTGTATGTCTACCATCTAAAAATAATTTAGAATAATACTCGTCTAGAGCTCTTTTACTATCTCCCACAGCAGGAATATATTTTATGACTACAGTATGATCAGGGTTGAGACCATTAAATATTTCGGGATTTCCATCCACAACATCGTCTATCACATTTTTCTTAGTGATCTCTTTACTGCGAAATTGAGGATCTTCGCTTAGATTCTTGCCGTCGTTGTTACCAAGATGGTTATATGACACAATGGAAAGAGGTTTGATTCCTGATGATGTTAGCCAATCTACGATAGCAGACTTTAATTTTGTCTGGCCAGTCTTAAAGTCTTCTCCACCAAGGAATGAACCATGCGATCTAGCGAGATCTATTACAGATGGTACTATAGTATTTTGAGGTGAACCATTTAGGAATATACTTCCAGTCTCTATGGCAGCAACTGCGAATAAAATAGAAGGTGAGATTTCAGAGTCTTCGTTTTTTATAGCTTCGAGTAGAGCTTGTCCGTCTGTCCAAGTTCCACGATGAAATCTTTCTGTAGATGCAGTCCAAAGTACTATAACTTTTTGTAAACCATGTTCAGTCTTGAATTGATTAATATCTCTCTTGAGATGTTCTACTTGTTGCTGGAGTTTTTTCTCAGATATTATATTGTCTGCACGATCAGATTGGTTACTAGCAACAAAATTAGGGTTGAATACAGATGGTAACGGGGATATACTGGTTAGGGTAGGTTCTAGTTTATTTAATAAGTTCGGGTCAAGTACATGGGCCTTTTTCGCGGCTGAGTACATGTTATCTCCGCAGATGTCCCACCCTCCTACCACTATATCTTCAGGGTTATACATAGGGGTAATTTCCTTGAACAACCTAGAATGAGGGTTGTTCTGTTCATCATATCCTAGATGTACTGCACCTTTTTGTGATATAGAACCAAAGAACTGTACATTTTGCAACCCTTCCTTGTTTTCCCATGTAGTTGCCTGACGATGTGCTAGTAATCCTGTTATAAATGTTGAGCCATTATTACCTCCCATGCCTACAAGCATCACTCCTAATTTTGTACATTCCAGTTTAGTGGGTCTAATCATATATTGGTTGGTGTTTACTTTAATGTCTCCATTTTCTAGTATCTTAGTTTCGTGAGAACTATACATTTTATCTTACTACATATTGCCTTTTAAACTAAGGACCATATTCAACTGTAAGTACATTTGCGGTGCCTTTATACATTTTATTTGCAGCTTCTAGAGGTATATGCGGTTTACCCAAACGTGCATTAACAAAATTATGAAAGTCTACAAAAAATACGAATAGTTTTTCTTTAGTGCTAACAGCATCATCTAGTTTATGTTCCTGCGACTCTATATAAGCTGTTGCATGATCTGCGCATTTCTCACAAGGTACCATAACTGGTATACCTTGGATAAAAGACTTCATGCGGTGTTTCCAAAGGGGTGATGGATTATTTGGATAGCGCACGGCTCCGTTATGCAGCGAAAACCAGAAGGCCGGTCCCCAGACCTCGGGAGAGCCTGGGTCTGCATGTTCTAGGATCTTGTAGCGCACTTGTAGTGTTGTTTCTTTCGGACGTGGAGACTCTTTCAGTGAGGGTAATTCAGGTACATTACCCCACCCATTCATGTTATCCATAACACGGGGTTGTGTAAGTTTCTTTTGTGCTGGATATAGTTGTCCAGTTTTATAGTACGGTTTTTCGCGTGACATTTATTACTGGTTGTTATATTTTTAAAGTTTTTTCGACCTCTTGATAGAGTAAAGATCATATATGTTTCAACATACATGATTGATTATTCAAAGACTATCACCGATGTTGCGAAATCCTCGCGAAGTTTATCTATCCTTCTATCTATAGAAGCTATATTATCGTTAGAAGACATTCTCGTGTTATGCCACACCTTGTGTGTTAAGACGAATGCGCGTAGTTTAGTATAATCTGGAGTTCCACAATATGGAATATCGTCAATTGCGTAATCTTCAAATATTGTGAATAGTTCACGTACCCTTTTATGTTTTAGAACGGAAATGTCAAGAGATGTATTAGATTCTATTCCCTCTATGTTTTTGAACTTGAGGATCTTCTTGTACGCAGTATGAGCTCCTACTCTAAATATGTTGCAATTGTAGTCAGTTCCGCACATTATACAGAGGTCTAATAGTTGTTGACGAGTTATGGCTAGTTCGTCTTGAACTTTTTTATTGTGTATAACTACTGCGGTATCTTGGCTGGTATCTATTTTCGTGAGAAAGACTGGTGCTCCGTATGCTATTACATCAGTATCCTCGGACAATACTGCATCTACAATTCCATCTATACACAACTTAGCGCACATCTTTTCTGCCTCCCACGGTGCGGTGACACATGGGATTTGCAAAATATCGAATAAATCTTTTACGGTCTGAAAATCACGCGGATTAATATCGATAAGTTGGTTACTTTTTTGTTGGACCTTTTCCAAGACCCATTCCATATCTATACTCTTGCTGTTACCTAACAGTCTTTTTGGAGATCTACGACGTTGCCACAGCTTCATGAGTACTTCAGGTACCGCTCCAGTATTGTTATACTCACGGACACCTTCTTGTAATTCGAAGATATATTTCTCCAACTTTTCTCGTTCTTGACGTCGTTTAGCACGCTCCTCGTCTTTTTCTGGTGGCGACTTACCATCAAATACGAAGACTGCATGAATATGATTACGTCGTAGACTAGCTACGAGATTTAGGAATGCTGACAGCCATCTTTCTCCTGCAATAGCTTTGAATTTGTGCATGTATAAAGATATGTCAATAGCAACTTTTTTGAACCCGTACTCGGATATATGAATTGTTTGAAATACACTGGGGCATTTCTCACGTAAAAACTTGTTTAGATTCTTGATTCCCATGTTTGTAATTTACATATGTTGATAGTGTTTTTTTCGTTTTTGTTTTTACAAAAAAATCGGGTTTAAAGAATTTAAAAAAAAAATATGTGTATAATGATTAAGATGAGTAATAAGCGTAAGGATATGACTGAGCAATCACTTGAAAAAATGAAGAGGCGTAGACCTCGTATAAAGTTAGTCCAAGCTCCTCCTATCACTTGTATCCAAGATCTTATCGAGATTGGACATTCGATTAAGTTTTATCGTAACTTGGATACTATTATGCTTTGGCGCATCACACCTTATCTAGAAGAACTTAATAGCCTCATTGGTATGCAGGCTCTTAAAGAATCTGTCTTTTATCAGATACTTTATTACATACAAGGTCTTAATACCAGAAATAAGTCCGAGGAATATTTGCACACTATGTTGTATGGTCCTCCAGGATCAGGAAAGACTAGCGTTGCTAAAATCATCGCTAAGATATACCAATCTTTGGGGATTTTATCAAAGACTGGTCCATTTCGTATAGCATATCGTGATGATTTTATAGCCGGGTATCTCGGACAAACAGCCATCAAGACCACTAAGTTACTCAAATCCTGTTTAGGAGGAGTACTTTTTATAGATGAAGTGTACGCCTTAGCACCTCGTGATAACGATAGAGATTCTTTTTCGAAAGAAGCTCTTGATACATTGACCGCATTTTTGTCAGAACATAAGAATGATTTTTGTTGTATTGCCGCAGGATATGAAAAAGATATAGAAGAGTGTTTCTTTGCTATGAACCAAGGTTTGAAAAGAAGATTCCCATGGGTACATAAGATTGAAGACTATTCACCAGAAGAGTTGGCGCAGATATTCTTCAAGATGGTTAAGGAAGCCAAATGGGAAACATCTTTAGACCAAGAAGATGTAGCAAAAGTATTAAAGGAGAATATCAAGTATTTTCCTAACGCAGGAGGTGACATAGAAACTTTCATTAGTAAATGTAAGATGGTCCACGCTAGAAGAATTATAGGGTTGGATAAGTTACATAAATTTGTTCTAACATATGAAGATATCAATAATGGTATTGACTTAGTTAAAAAACATAAGAAGATACGAGCATCCTCCCCTCCACCAATGGGATTGTATATATAAATATATATACAACTAAACACCGTCCAAATAAGAGTATAGATGATATTTGATTCGGTCAAGAATAGTCTTAGAGAGTAAATCTGGTGTTACTGGTATATACTTCATGGCAATCTTGGTGAAAAATAGATATTCAATAATTCCGACAAAGCCAAATACTATAAGATTTTCTGCTACTATTCTCTTCCAGTTGATATTCATGCCTTTGTACATACCAAAATACACGTATATACTGGAGAAGATAGCAAAAAGTCCTACAATTACACATATACCTATAATAAGTAACTTACGATGATTTTGCTTTACATCCGGTGATTCTGCTGTAGACTCTTTCTGGAGTTTGATAGCTATATTATTAAGAACATTCCAATCTATTTTAGTACCTTTAGGTACGTACTGATCTATATTGTTAAGAACGCTGTCTACCTGACCATTAATCGCGTTAGTTAACTCATCGTTTATCGTCTTCTGCTCTAAATGCGAGATAAAAGCGAAGAAGAAGATGGTCAGAAAGGAAAACAAGATCAAGACATGTAAACTTATGTTTAGAGAGTAGTTTGCTTGTTGCGTCGTAACCATTTATTACTAGAATATAAAAAAGTTTATATGAAGTTCTTAAGACACCCTATTATGGTTTTCTTGATTATGCAGGTTATATTTCCACCTGTTTCTAGCACTGCGACGTTCTTGTCTGTGTCTATCAGATACCGACCCTATAACTTCTCCTCGGGGGTCCCGAGCTTGTTGTTCTATGTCTCGTGTCATTTCATTCATTTCAATTGTGGTGAGTTGACGGGGAACTGTGATCGGTGATGAGGTAGGAATTTGTCTGTTGGGTTCACGACGTCTCCTCCTTCTCCGTGGGAGTGGTTCATCTATTAACTCTACATTGATATGTACTACAATGGGTGGTTGCGATTCAGGCGGGGGTGTATGCGGCTGTGTAAGACTTTGAATAGGATTTCTGCAGAATGGGCATAAGCGACTACGTAGATTACCGAGACATGATTGGCAAAGAGAGTGCGCACACTCAAGAACTTGGATATTATCAGCAGTTACGGGCTCATAGCAAATACGGCATTCCATTTATCATTGCTTTTAAAAATATTTACCATCCTTTTTTGAACCTAAAAAGTTTTCAAAATAACTTAAAGACAGGAAGCTAGTCAAATAACAAAAATGCCAAGAACCGCAACGCGTAAAATTACTAAAACTTCGTCCTCGAAGAGGGCAAAAAAGTCTGCAACCAAGACTAGCACCTCTAAGCCTAAGGCTTCCAAGAAGGCGGCTGCTGCGGCAGCCGTAGCAGTAGAAG
>Ga0163179_10000766_pt1 | contig 22874 bp, 35 predicted proteins | sample AtlANTMetagenome_FD_109643 | JGI IMG/M metagenome (GOLD analysis project Ga0163179, IMG submission 109643) | Marine eukaryotic phytoplankton communities from the Atlantic Ocean - Atlantic ANT 2 Metagenome | ecosystem: Environmental > Aquatic > Marine > Oceanic | place: North Atlantic Ocean...
AAACTAGGACCGATGATGTATGGGAATACTGGATTACCTTGCTCAGTAGCATCAATAGTAATGAAGTATCCATATACACCTTCTGGGAAATCAGGAGTTTTACCAAAACGACCATTATAACGGTCTAGATCACCTACACCGAAATTGTAAACATAATCTTCAGTATATGTTCCAGCAACATCCTCAGAAAGTAACGGACCTCCTGTTCTAATAGGATTTGGGTTAGTTGCAACATTATATACTAACTCAGATGCCAGACTATAACTGGGTTCTAGACGACGTATATTAGATGACTGATCAGTAGGATCTCCATATCCATAAGGACCGTATATTGGGTTTCCATCAAACGCCCAACCTAAAATAGGTGAGTGTTCAATATTTGAAGTTGCTTCAGTTAAATTTCCTTGGTCATCTTCAAGAAGGTTATCTCCAAGAACATATCTAAGTCTTTTAGGGTTAGTAAGGTGAGCATATTCACCACCATACTGATTATTCAATCCAGAGAATACAGAACCTTGAGCTGAGTCTAATGATGTGATAGGAGCAAGGTTATAAGTCCAATCCTGAACACTAGCAGTAAACTTAGCGTCTTTACCAACAGAACTTAGGACAATTACTGTAGTACCCGATGTATAGTTAATACCACGGTTATTAATAGTAATACTAGTAACACGACCAGCATTTTCACCATCAGTATCAATAACTGCTTTTGCAACAGCACCAAATCCATCACCATAGATTTCTACAGTAGGAGGTGTTGTATATCCATTACCAGCATTAATAACAGCAATAGAGATGATTCTTCCATTATTAACGATTGCTTGTGCCTGAGCACCAGTACCAGAACTTAAAGTAACAGTAGGTGATGATGTATATTCAGTACCTTCACTAGTAATATTGACATTCTTGATAGGACCTCTAACTGATGCTTCAGCAACTGCACCTGCTCCTCCACCACCAACAATAGTGATTTCAGGTTTAGATGTATATCCAGTACCACCATCATTGATCAAAACTCTTGAAACTGCCTGATTAACTACCACAGCAGTTGCAGATGCTCCAGATCCACCTCCACCAACAATAGAAACTAGAGGAGGTTCAGTATAACCAGTTCCAGAAGAACTTACATCAATTGCAGTGATAGAACCGTTAACAACTACAGCTGCAGTTGCACCAGTACCTCCACCACCAGAAAGTGTTAGATTTGGAGGTGCACCAGCATCATATTCAGATCCAGCATTGTCAATACTGATTCCAGTGATTTTACCAAAGATTTTCTTATTATCAGACTTGTAAGACCATGCAGAAACACCATTTACCCATCCACCAATTGCTCCTGGTACAATTTCGTCTTTTGTTGAAATTGTTTGAGCATTTCTTGGGAAACGAAGTAATTTACGCTGGTTTCCTGGAATTAGTGCTTGTCCAGCAAAAGGTCCGATCTTATAGTTAGGAATACCTGATGCAGCAACATAAACGTACTCATCATTGAAGAATGTGTTCTGAATGTTAGTAGTATAGATGCTAATAACATTGTTAATAGATTGTACGTCAGATTTACCTCTGTTAAGGTCAACAGAGATTAGAATATTACCTTGAGGGATTGTAGACCCTGGTTGTGCTAACTCATACTTGAATACAGTTGCAGATTCCCTAGACTGTACAAAATAAGTTCCATTATAAAGAATTGGGTTTGCACCATAGATGGTTACCTGATCTCCAACCAAAAGACCATGGTTATTACTACATGTTACTGTTGCAGTCTGATTATTAAGTCCACCAAAGGTTATTCCAGTAACAGAGACTAATTTCTTAACATTATAGTTCCAAGTATCAAGTAATTTGGCATCTTCAGTAGCACCCAACTTAGAAACTGTTAATTTGTCTCCAGGTAGATAATAACTACCATCATTAGTTAATGTGGTGTTTTCTGCCTTAACAATACCAACTACCTTAATAGTAATTTGCGTAGTTTGGTTATAATTGACATAAACGTAGAAATTAGAAGTTACTTCGGTAGCAGAATCCCAATCTTCTGTAACTCCATTAACAGAACGAGTACACTCAATGAACTGGTTAAGTGATTTCTCTTTATAACGTATTAATTCTGTTCCAATTAAAACTTCACCGTTTCTCTCTGGCCAACCAATAGTAGAGTCAACTGTAATAACACTATCAGTTGAATTGATACCCTCAGCAAGTTTTGTCTTATATGGAATTGTGAATTGACCTTCAATTGTCTCTTCAGAGAGAACAATCTCAAAAATTTCTAATTCTGAGGTCTTAATTGATATAAAGTTCTCAATCAGAGCAGATGCAGTACCAATAGAAGGGTCTACATTGTCTGGGAACTGTTGAATTAAACCATCAGCAAGATTATTAGCATCTCCTTCTACAATAACACAACGAAGAATAGTATCTACTTGCCAAGTAGCAGCAGATGGTTTAACAATCTGTTCTTTAGGGTAAGATACACTTACATCCTCACCATAAAGAATCTTGAACAAATATGCAATAGATTTAGGAGTTCCTTTTGCAGAATAAAACGTCCTGATATTCTTAATGACCGTATTGATATTAATCGTACTAAGGTCAATCTTAGGAATGTCTGGAAGATACTGTTCTGTAAACTTAGTAAGCATCTTCTCAATAAAGACACCATCTAGACACTTAACAGTACTTGTAAGGACAGGATGAACTGCTGGATATGTCTGATTCTCAAATATAGCATTTCCATCCTTATCATATCCAACAAGACCAGAAACACCACGAGCACAACCAACAAATTGTGCTTTATTATAAGCAGTACCTTGTTCTACAACTTTAAATCCAGTAACTTCACCAAATCCTACTTCAGCAGATGCAGTAGCAGAAGGTGGTCTCTGAATTATGATTGTTGGAGGTTCAGTAATACTATATCCAGTACCAAAGTTGGTAATGTTAATATCAGTGATTTGACCGTTGAATATTGAAGCAACAGCAGTTGCACCAGTACCACCTATAAATTGACCTGAATTATCCTTTCTATTATCAACAATGTAGATAGATGGAACGTCAACATAACCAGAACCACCAGAAAGTAGTTCAATATCAATAACTCTTCCAGTTGAGTCAACAGTAACATCAAGAATTTGAGCAGCACCTGGATCAATAATAGCGATTCTAGGAGCAGATGTATAACCTCTACCTCTATTAACAACACTAAACCCACTTAGTGATCCATTAGTAATTTCAGCAGTGATTTCTGCTTGTACAGGATCAGTACCAGTAGGAGCATCAACATATACAGTAGGAGGAACAGTGTAACCTACACCACCTGATGTAACAGTAATAGAAGCAGGATCTATGCCATTATTAGCATCAAGGGTAGGTTGACTTAGAACTCCACCACCAGGATCCTTAAAGACGATTCTAGGGGTGAATGTATAGTTACTACCTGAGTTAACTAACTCAATAGCAGTTACATGACCATTAACAACAGTTGCCTTTGCAGTAGCAGCTTCACCACCAGCAGCAGTTGGAACCTGAATGTCAACAATAGGAGGTTGTAAGTCACTATATCCAGCACCACCATCAAGTAAAGTTAGATTCTTAATACCATTTACAAGTGATTCAGCAGAAGCACCTCCACCACCAATAGTTGTAATGACAGTGACAGCAGGGGGATTGGTTAATCTATAATCCTTACCACCACCTTTTACCTTAATACCAGAAAGTTTTCCATTAGTAATTTGAGCAACAGCAGATGCTCCTGTACCAAAACTAGTAATGGGTGCTTCAATTGAACCAATATAAACCCTGTCGTCAGATGCTGGTGCAGTCTTAAGTTTTAAAATCTCGTTGGTTCCATCATTTACTACAGAATAGTCAATATATGGAATAAGTAACTTATCAGCAATAATTACCTGTAAATATACTGTTAATACAGGAACATACTTAAAATTACCGCTAGTTAAGTTAAATTCTGTGTTTGAACTGTTAAAATTGCTATTAATTGGGTCAAGAACTCTAATAGAGTCTTGTAAAAACCCTTTTAGGTAGAAAATTGCGGTTTCTTCAACAGAATCTGAAGGGTTAGGTGATCTTGGTGGTTCTGTAAAGACTATATCAGTACCAGCAACAGTATAATCAACACCAGGAATCTGATACTTACCGAATAACCTTACAACAATATGATCGTCTGAAGGAGGAGCAATTGGATTGTCCTCAGATAATAATGCAAAAGTCTTATTAACACCGTTAAACTGTAAATATGGGTTTTGTAGTTCAACCCACTTCTCTCTAAACTCAGAGTAAGAAACACCATCAGTTAGTGAAATCTCAGGTGACTTATCTGCCCTTTCATAATATATTATTTCATCATTTACTAAGAGTGAACCATTAGTCTCAGCAAAATCATCAACACTCTCAACAGTTATAGTATCACTCGTAGCAGTAACTTCTTCAAGTAAAGAAGTCTCACTTTGTATTAAATTAAAGTCAAATTCGTCAATATTCAGGTATTCCCTGAATTCATTAACTATATTTTGAGGTTGTCCAGTTTTTTCCTGCCCTTTGTAATAATATTGTAGGAATTTTTCAAAAGCGGGATAATCAGCTCTGATAAACTCAGGCAACTGATTAAGGACGTTCTGCGATACCTTATTAATTGTGCTTGTCATTGATTATTGGTTCGGCTCAGAAACACGCAATATTGTTAAGATCCCCAGTATTATCTATCGCGATAGGTGTTACTGTAGTTGGTATCTCGGCATACTGCTCAGGGTTAAGATTATTTAGCGGAATTGTATTAGGTGGAAGAGTTCCAATCGGTACAACTGTAATTTCAGGTGTTGGTATACTTAATATAGTACCAGGAGTATCTGGTCTAATTTCAGATGGGTTACCTGGAATACTAACAACTGGTAAATTTCCTCCGCCAGGAGGATTAGTTATTGCAACAGGACCGAAGCATACTTTACCAGATAGGTAATCTACACTACCTGCACTGTTATTAGTATAGATCTTAGAAGATCCACTGTTATAATAAGTTCTCAAATTACCAAATCCATCATCTTCAAAATATTGTATAACACCAGGTCTGTCGGTAGTTATGAATTGTCCTGATTTAAGGATTGGTTCCTTATAACAGACGCTACCATTACCTGTTGAACTATCACCACTATCATTAGATGGATTAGAATCGTATAGTGGTTGTCCAAAGTCAATACAATAAGTATCAACAGCGTCAGTAGATGAATTCATCTGCATGTAACGCATTAGTGTAGTTTGAGTTGTAGCAGAGTCAATAGAACTATCTGCTAAACCAATTGCTTTTTGATACTTAGATAATGAGAATGCTGATCCGAAGTTATTAATATTTTCCTGTTGAGCAAATTGTTCAATTGCACCAAGCACTAATGACTGTAATTCTGAAATACTCTTACTTGTTTTAGTTGGATCGTAAAGAACAAACAAGTTTGTAGAAACATAGAGGAATGCAGGGTCAGTAATGACTGGTTCAATAGATGCCATTGAATATTGCCTTAAATCCTTCGCAATTGTTAATTTTGTGGCATTATTCAGTAAATTTCCTGTTTTTGTCTTAATTGCGATGTAAACCTTGCCATAAACAGGTGGTACTAGCTCATCTCCACCAAAAGCAATGACACTTTGGGCATTTGAGTAGACTTTCTTAGTAATTATAGCATAGTCTTGTGCAGTAACTGCTCTAAGTTGGGTAGTATAGTCCCTAGGAGCAGTGTATTTGATGGATTCAATAGATTCAGGTGCATCTCCAAATTGAGACCTTTCATTGACCATTAAGTCGCCTTCTATACCATTGATAGCTCTGGAATATTGGTCTTCTATCTCTCCAACAAAATCAAATGTCTGAATATCATTTGCAGCTGCTTCTTTACTCTTAATATATGATAGATTGATAACTTCACCATCTTGAAGTTTCCTTCCAATGACTCCATCACCAAAAGTGATCTCATATCTCTGATCTTCAGTTTCACTTAAAAAGTAAACCCTAGAATCTGCTTGAATACTAGTTACATCAGCACCCAAAACGTAAACGTCCTCTTGAGTTGACTGAGCATTAGGTTTTACAGTGATCCTGAGTGTATCTGTATCTGCCTTATCGGTAGGAATTAAAAATTTCTGTTTTTTGAAGGATGAAACGACATATTGGAATGTCAACATGCTTCCTTCATACATTACGACCTTACTAAAGGTTGCTTTACCTGTATTATCAGTAGTAGCATTAACATCCTCTAGAACATTGAATGAATATGCACCACCAGTGGCAACAATACCTTTTTTGAGACTTACATACTGAGGATATGCTTCATTATATAATTCTGACTGAACACTGAACGTCACACATGCTTTTGCTGCCCTAGAAGACCTTGGAGTATAGTTTAGTGCCTTCGCTATACTTACAACGTTATCCCTGATTGTAGACGATGACAGGAAGGTCTCATTGACTGCCATATTAGCATTGAATGCTGTATAATATGTGTTATAGGCAAGAACATCAACAAGGTATGATAAAGTAGATCCTTCAAAGTCATAATCTGTAAACTCTGAACGAGTCCTGAGATAATCTTTGATTGATGCTTTGATGGAATCAAAATCCATCTGTGTCAAATTATTAGGTAGCATCTTATTCTGCTCGCTGTAAAATGAAGTCTACTGTTTGGACTAGAGGTTGCCCTATGATACGATAATCAACATCCACCCTCAATTCATGATAATCAGAGAGAGCCGTAACATCTACAGTTAGGATCTCAATCCTTGGTTCAAAATTCTTTAGAGTTTGAACTATCTCATCTTTTAATGTATCAACAGTAAAAGGATCAAGTGGTTCAAAAAGTAACTGATAAGTTTTAGAACCAACGTCTGATTGGAATAACTTCTCACCTGGTGAAGTTAAAACCAAGTTCTTCATGGCTTGCTTAATGGCATTAGCGTCTTTCAAAACAATAAGGTCTTTCGTAACAGGATTCTTGGCAAATGAATTAGCCAAATCCTTAAAATTACGAGAGACCTTTAAATTTCTTGATGTTAATGTCTTTAGTGCCACTAGACTCTATAAAAAGTATATTTCAGTGTCAACTCCTCCATCGGATCTACAGATCTTATCACTTTCACATAATATTTCATGTTAACTCGGTATTTCTCACAATTAGGATTATCACTATGATTAATGAATCCACCTAAAGGTGTTCTATACATGTCTTTCCCATCTAGTATATGGGAAATACCCAATTCTGTTCCAACTTCCAGAGGTTTCGTTGTGAATATCCCCTGACCAGCTATCGGACTATTCTGAATGAATAATCCATCTGGTAATGCTTGATATGTCACAATTTCATTATATACAACTACTATTTAGCGACCTTGACCACGATATTTCTTTTTAGCTCCATTACGAGAGGTTGCACTCGTCTTAGTATTCTGAGAAGAACCCTGTCTTGTCATTTTTGGTTTTGCTTTTTCTGTTTGTGTGTTGTTGTATAGTGCCATAATTAAGGACCGATCATTACGTTTGGTGAACCTTGGGAAATAACGGATAAACATGGAGGACCCAGTTGATCCCCTACTTTACCCATTGCTAATGCTTGTGCATAGACTGTCTTAGTTTTTGCATGCATTATTCTAGTATGCCCTATTCCTTTACTATCTTCTGTGGTTAACATACTACAATTACATGTTTTAGGTCTAGGTGGTGTTTTACCACAAGGACCGACCATAATAATATTAGTACTAGAAGATCTGTGAACTGTTAATACATCCTTATCAAGGATAGGCATAATACCATTAATAAGAACAGTCCGAAGGTAAGGACCTGCGGGTGCTAGAACAGTAGGAGGCCAGAGACATACGCTGTTCTTTGTAGCAACAGGTTTAGTACTTGCTGTTAAACAAGTAGTACCGCAACCATACCATCCATGAATGTGACCAGAAATGGCAACTCCATGTCCAGAACAGTTTCCCCTATAGATTGCTGCTGGTACTCCCATTATACCCCTATGTACATTTAAAGTCAAATGGATTGCCATACTTATCGCATGCCACTCCAAATAGATACCCACTGTTAGTTAGATCATTATAGATCTTATAACTTCCGCTTGCACTCCATGATTTGCAACCAGGTCCGAAAGGTCCTGAGAAATCTGAGGCATAAGTGATGTTTCCTACATCCGCAGGTCGTCCAGATACACCAAAACAACCTCCTTGAGTATTATCTCCGCACCCCTTAGCTACAAGTGGTTCCCAACTAAGCGTAACATTAATGTTAACACTCACTCTAGGATCGGGTATGTACTGTCTCAGTAGGTATTTAGTGTACTTTGACGCACATGGTAGATCATAGAATGTGCCTTTTACGGTTCTAACCTCTTCTTTAGGGAATTTATTGAGTTTTTTACCAGAAGATGATACTTCTACTGGTTCAGCGTGTAAATCATAACGCTCATCTTTTGCTATTTTGTCATTATCTACAAAATCTTGCATATTTCCTGCTTCAGATCCGTATCCTGCTTGTCTTAGAGCTTCAGGAAGACGTTCATCTAGTGTTTGCTCATTCAAATCGTCATAATCCTCTCTATCAGGTAACGCACGATACACTCTTTCCGTTCTAATGACATTTGGAAGACGTTTTAAGTCTCTTATTTCTCCTTGACGACGATTTACAGTCACATCTTCGTACTCATGAGCTCTCATACCCTTATCAAGATCATACTGTGTCAGTTCTGTTGCAAAATAGAGCTTGTTTAAACCATCTGGAACATCTGCTGCTGCTCTCTGCATAATACGTTGGTACTTTTCAAACGTATCAATCAGTCCTCCCTCATAATTATAGTCTTTTGCGGACAAACCACTCTCTGTGACTGTATCTACAAAGATCTTTGTACCTTTATATGTGGTACTCTTTACAGCATCATTCTCAATTGCAGCTTTTAATGCCTCATTATTAGGATCATCCTCATAATTATCAGTAGCAGCGTACTCTTTCTGCGTAATTAACTTGTCAGTCATAGGAACTGCTATGTCAATCTGAGATCCTTGAGCATACATTGACCCTTTAAAGTTCACATCTATCGCAGTTAAGACTCCATTTGAGAATGTAGTGTCAAATTCTGCGGATAAACCCTTTTTATCTCCATGAACAAGGTGCACAATAGGATTAGAATTCAATTTATTCCATCCAGATCCACCATCTGCGATTTTGATATAGGTAATTTGACCATTTACAATCTTAATATTGGTAATTTGCACTCTAGTTCTTACAGGATCGTAAGATCCACCGCCCACAGACTGTGCAACTTGGTTAATTGTAAAGGAAGTTCCGTTAACAGCAGTAATATAACAGTCAGTAGGGAAGTATGCGGATCTAAAATTGTATCCTACGTCAATCCATTGCGTATCTGAGCCGTTGACTAGTGTAACTGTACTACTTCCAGGCGTAACATTGCAGTCAACTTGTCTAACTGCGGTAGGTTGGCGGTAATCATCAAAGGTATTTGGTTGTCTTTCAAGGTCTGCGGTCATAAATTGGAAGGATTTCTGTCTAAATTCGTACAATCCACCAAAGAATGCGCGATCTGTAATACCAAAACCCGCAATCACTCTAATCTGATTCCCTCTAGAGGTAGTATATACGGTATCTTTTACAAAATCTTGTCCATCTCCGCTTAATTCCGCAACATGATAGTTGAAATTAAGATCCATATGCTTCACTTTCTCTATAATATGCCCATTTACCGTATCAGCAGCGTTCAATAGTGCATAATCACTGTATGGGTTAGATGTTTCTACCTCTCCTACTGCGGAAACAGTCAATGTAAAGTTAATATTACCGCCAGTATTAGGTATACTCAGGTTAAAACTATCACCTACTACATAATTGACACCTGAATTCATCAGTTCATCAATATAAAGGGTAGTACCAGTAATAGTAGCAGGGTCACCAGATGAGGTAGGACCGTATCTTATCTTCACTCTTAGTCCTGTACCTGTATTACTATTGAGTGAATCAAACACTTCAACGAACTCTGCACCTATATCATCAGGATCTGACCATGGATTCTCAGGACATTGTATAGGTATACCATTAGAACTACTACCATCCCATGCATCTGTTGCACTTCCACTAGTAGGAGTAATAGTAAAGTCTATCGGACCTTGTGGTAAAGTAGTAGGTATGCCTCCTTCATAACGATAAGCAATAGCATTAGTTCTAGTTCCAGCAGTCCATAATGTAGGGAAAGGATCTCTACCCTCAGTTAGAGGACCCTCTGGAGTAGTATAGGTAACAGTAGAAGCACCAGGATCACATGAGAATGATTTACAAGGGTGACATGCCGATCCCCATGAAGATGTACTAGATGATGTATTACCATCAGAATCAGTTGTAGTAGTTGTACCATCTATATCTTCAATCCAGTGACAAGGATAACCTACAACAGGATTAGATAAGTCATAGAGGTACATAAACCATTCATCACCAGCACCAGGAAAGAAAGATAACTTCTCTGGATAGTGATCTAATATACTGTATATTGTTCCATTACTTCCTTGACCCACCTCTACCATTACTTTTCCACAGTTACCTGAGTTAGTACCACATATATTCTGTGCTTGACCATCATCTGCTTCACATATCTCATTACCATACATCACTAAGTCTCTAGTAAAGTCAGGTACATTAGGAGTCTCTTCTTGACTTACGTCTCTTCCTACAGGGTTATACTTAGCAAACGTATAAGGAACTCCATTAGTCACGCTACTAAGGTTTCCTCCCATATTAAGAGAAGCATTCGTTCCACCACCCGCTACAGCAGGGTTGTACCTATTACAGTGGTTTACATTTCTTTCTGGATTCTTATTAGTATTACAACCCATTCTCTAGTGCCTCTAACTTCTTATAGATGAGATCTAAGTTCTTACCAATATTTAGATGATCCTTCTCTCCGTTAGGTTTATACATGAATAAATTCTGGTCTATCTGTGGCATACTCTCTAAATGCTTATGATGCCCCAGTATCGCTTGTTCACATGCAGCGAGTCTTTCTATTATATTAGCAAACGTTTGGCATATCGCATCATGTGCGACTTTGTTATCTACCCATAACTCTCCATTACGATCTCGCATCCACGCGGGGATCGCGTCGGTAGTAAGTTCATTGACCTCAAACTCTTGGTTATTGATATCAGAAACTGTAATTTCTTGGTTGCTCATAATAATAAATGCGAAGACGCGGTGACTCGCGCCCCGCGATACTCGTTATTCCTCTAATTTATATACTAGAAGTGTCCCATCACCCTCATCATCGTACTCTAACTTAGTCCCATCTCGCCAAGAAAGGTCATTCGCCAAGTCTTCTGGAATGTTAATGAATAGTTCTCCGTCATCGTTTTCCACAACGGTAAGTGTAAAACGTTTCATATACCTGTCTCAACTTTCACTATGGTATCCTCCGATACGTTTAACTTATGTAGCAGATTATCACAGTGCCTACGTCTTATTTCGGCATCCTCTAACGAATTATGCCGACTGTCCACGATCCGTTCTGAGGGTAATACAAAAACTACCCTGTACTCCTGTGGAGATTTACCGTCATTCACCCACTGATACCAAGGGTGGACGTATCTTTTTGTCATAGTGCTGTAATCTTATGCTCTGGGTGTGCTCTCTTATATCTCTCCCACTCACTCAGAATCTCTTCTGTGCATACCTTATTGAGATCTACACACAAATCAGCACAGTTGTACATTCGGTTGTCCAGATGCCCTTCTGTGTGTATTAGAGTCTCTAGAATAAAGGTTCTAGAATCCTGTAAACTCTGAGAAAACTTCTGCACTGAAATCCTATGGGGGAAAATTTTTTATAAAAGAGGGTTAACAAAAACCCGAACTATATATCACTCTAGCGATTGAGAACCTTTGTAGGTTAGGGTAGTAAGTCGTTTTAATATAGGGCCGCCCCAAGACCCCACATCCCTTAGTATGACTGCGATTTGGGTTGTATATGTTTATACTTAGTAGGTGTAATTACTCTGTGTTCTTAACACTTTTATCCAAAGGATTACCCCCATGTTCATCACATATTTCCATGAACCATCCTATGCTTTTAATATAATCAAAGCACGAATGTTTGGGTAATTCTTTATATCTATCTCCACGAGAGTTTCTAACACTATCCATAAACAATTCAAGGTTATAAATTGATTCAAATGACCCCTGCATTTGTGCTTCTTGATTGTAAACAACGTATCGCATATTCTTAGTAGTTAGTGTTAATTAGGGGACGTAATAAAGGTAACCTTCTTGTAACATATAGTCGCAACGGTTCTTTATATATTTGTCCTCCGATTGCTGTTCAGTATCTAACAAGAATTGGAGTAAATCTATCTCCTCTGATAGTGAACATCTTTCGGGGTAATTACTCATCAATTGTTTATACTTAGTAGTTAAAAACATTGTGGAAAAGTAACAAGAATTATGCTGTACATTGGTATTATAAGATATTATCCAGGATTTGTCAAGTTACTCGGAGTTTGTGTTATTTTGGGGATATTACTTGACTTTCGGTAGGTAACACGCTAAGGTAACGATTAGGAGTGCTATTTAACATCTAATTATTACACTTTTCCACAGGGTTGTTAATAACTTATCTCTATTAATACGAATCTTTATATATAACTTAGAAATACATTTTAATCTTATTCATTATTACTTATTATGGCATACATTTATACAATAACTAATAACATTAACAGTAAAAAGTACGTTGGTAAAACATCACATAGTAACCCTAATATACGTTGGAGTCAGCATAAACAATTAGCAAAGAAAGATCCTACTAAGTATAAATTAGAGGCAATACATTATGCAATTCGTAAACATAAAGTGGAAAACTTTAAATATACAATTATTGAAGAATGTAGTGAGATTAATGTTAACTTAAGGGAGACACATTGGATAACACTTTTGGATACATATAAGAGTGGTTATAATTGTACATTAGGTGGGGAAGGTACTAAATTAGATCCAAAAGATTATGGTAAATATAGAGAATCAAGGGAAGTAGATTGTTATACATTAGAGGGGCAATTTGTGCGTACATTCTTATCAATTACTGCTGCTAAGTATTGGGCGGTAGGTGATACTAAAGGAACGGAAAATAACAACCTAGTAAATGCACTTAAGGGGCGAACTTCGCAAGCATATGGTTATAAATGGGCATACAAAGATACACCACTAATTAACATGAATGTAAGGACATATAGCACTAAGAAAATAATAGGAACTAACCCCGAATTTGGATGGGTTAAATGTTGGAAAAACCAGGCAGATTGTGCCGAGGATCTTAACAACAACCGAAAGGATAATTGTGGGGTTAATATATCATTAAGTTCACCACTAAGTAAAAAGAAATCATGTAAAGGTTGGTATTTATTTTGGGGGGATAAGTTGCCCTCTAAATATACACCAGTTAAAAAGGGTAATAGTAGTAATAAAGCAAGAATGCAAAGACAAGTTAAAGCAATAGATGTAAATAACCCTGATAATGTTATTACTTTTAATTCATTAAGTGAAGCAAGTTACTATATTAAAGGGGATGGTAATCGCTCTGCGGTTGGTAACATTCACAACAACATAAAAAACTTGCAAAGTAATAAGAATTGGATGCAAGCATATGGTTATCAGTGGTTTTATCTTAAATGACTTTCCATGAGTTCATATTTATCGTAATTCTTTTGTTTTAACTCATTCGCATAATTATGTGCTTTAATTATAAGTCTAGCACCGAAAAATGCCATCGTTAAAACACATATAACAGCAACTTTTGAACCACTCATACTAAAACCTCCATAATTCTATAATCATGACACATAACTCGGTTTCCATAATTATCAGTTAATATTGTAAAATTTGAGTCAGGTGTATATCCTTTTTTGTCTGTTTGTCCTTTTATATAGTTAATCAAAACCATAAATTCCTGGATATATCCATCCTCTGTAATGGTGACAACATCACCTACACCGATGTCAAAGGGTGATTTGTATTTCATAAGCATAAACTCTCAAAACGTCTAGTTGCTTCAACTTCTATCTCTGGTATAATACCATATGGGGAATTTTGTTCCATTGCTGTGAGTTGATCGTATGTTAGATTGTTCGCTTTAGCGTAATCTATCCATGCTTCATCATAGCAAGTTTCAAGTAAAGACTCATGATGTAAAACTGACATGATTAAACCCCCTGTGAGAGTAAAAGGTCTTTAAGATAATCCTCGGCACACTCTTGTGCGTCTAGGATGTCATAAAACTGACCGAGGTGAACAGACTCACCAGTAAGACAACCGTTATAAGTGTAATTCATAGTTTGAACTACAAAACGGTCTGAACCATAGTGATAAATCGCTAGATTTGGATCTAGGTCGTTTTGTCTGACATACTTGTCAAACATGTTTGAAGTAAAAGATTTTGACCACTCAAAACCGAGAAACTTGTCGGTGAGGTCAATGGATTGTGAAAAAAGTGATTTAGTCATGATATTTAAAAATTCGTATTCTTTGATTATGTATTAATACTAGCACAGATCGGGGTCAAAATCAAGCGGTCTTGTGCCAGTTTGTCAGGTGGTTATGCTTCGTCTCTTACATAACCATTTTCTGATTTGATAAACTTATCAAGTCTAGCAACGTCAAGGTCAGCATCGTCAAAGTCAATTTTGGCACACCCATCAACACCCCACTCTGCTAACTCAATTACGAACTCATCCCAATTAGCACAACAACATGCCATATTTTGAAAGTTCTCAACTTGTACGATCCTGTTCATGATGATTTGAGTTTTGTCCATGATTTTAATTTCCTTTGTTTATACTATCATTATAACAATAAAAAACCCCCTAATGGGGGTTTTGTGTGACACTAATCTAACTGGCACACTAAGCAAGTTCAAATTTTGGATTTTCAAGTAGAATGTCTCTTACTCTCTCTCTGTCTAGTGAATCACCATCACCCCATGAATAATAGGAATTTTCATCCTCTTCAAATCTTTCAATTCTGTTCTTGTATTCTATGATCGCTTGAAATACGTCATTTTTGGTTAATCCCTTTATAGGATATAATGGATCGTCATCACCATAGAATGACCAAACATATTCCATGAAATCAAAAAGTTTGTTGTATGCTGACATAATTAAAAGAATGTAAAAGGACGATTGAGAGAAAGAAGTATGCTGTTTGTTTCATACTTTCATACCTGATTGAAATGGAACTGTGCCTGTAATGTCAGATAAGAACCAAATGTAGTTTTTTTGAAAAACTCTAGCACCATCAGCAAATTCATCTAAAAGTGCGTTTAGTCTGCTCTTAGTGGTATTTGATTGCCAACCACCATCAAAAATCTGAAGTTGGTTTGTTGCTGTATCAACTGAAGCAATGTGATTGCCATGTAAGAAAACTTCAATAACTTCTTTGTAAACTCTAACCATAGTGTTTGAGTTTGCCCAGTTCTTCCTGTAACGGATTGCTGAGTTCATTTGAGTTTCAACTTTTCTCATGATGTTTGTTTGTTGCTTATACTAATATTATAAGGGATGGAATAGGTCAATGGGGCAACTATGTGCCACTTTCTATACTGTCATACACTCTTACACATAATTCAGCATCTTGCGATAGGGTGATACCTGCACGATCAAGTGCTTCCCAAATTTTGTTGGAAATGTGGTTATGCTCATCTTCTGGTATTACTTCCCAGATATTGATATAACCATCAAGTTCAATAAGTTGTTTGTAATCCAATTTAAAAGTCCTCTAAGGTGAGATTGTTAACAGCATCAAAACATTTTTCTTGCATTGAGTCAAATGTTGAATTGTCATACAGATCATTTCTATATTTGTCTGTTTTGGGATGACTCAATAATTGTGTGAGTGATTGATGCTCTTCAAGTGTGAGATTGATTTGTGGCATATCTTAAAAAGGGTTGCTCCAGTTGTATGCTTGATAATCGGTTACTAAACCATCTTTATTAAGTGAGTCAACATAATTGTTGAATGCTTCACGTTTAGCAATTGAATCACCTCTAAGAGAAGAACCTAGTAATTCTCTGAATTCTGCTAAAACTTGTTTTTTGGTCATCCTGTAATTCATTTTGATCTTTGTTGACTATACTCTTATTATAAGGGATTTTATACCCGATGCGTGGAAGTGTGTGACACATATCTAACTGTCACTCTATACCAGTTAATCGTGTAACAAATTCGTCAATACATTCTTTATAGTTTCCACTAATACTTTCATACTTAAGTGTTATTAACTTACTATAAATTGCAAAGAGTTTGTTATAGTCAACACCTTCCCAATCTGTCCACTCACTAACATAATCCCATTGGTCATTATCGGGTTCACCTGTTATAAATGTGGGTGTACTTTCTAACCAATTGTGTTTATCTAATCTGAAAGTTCTACCAAAAAAGTTACTATTTAACATAACGAATTTCCTCTGGGTTAGGGTCATTTAGTTGTTCTAATATAGCATAATAAATGTTATATAGTGGATCATCTTTTAAATCTGGATCTACTTCAGACTCATCAATTATCCACTGATAACTATCAAGAATGTCCTGTATTTGTTGCTTATGTAGTTTTAAATTCATGACACCTCTTGAATAATATCCCATGTTTCAATATAACTTCTTAACCATTGTTTTTGATATTCTGTTAGATCTAAATCTGAGAAAAGAATATCATCTGCTGACATGAATTCTAATCCTTGCTTAACACAAAAATCATGCAATACATCAGATAACATATCAAGTTTTGTCATGTTTAAATAAAGACTTTTCATTAGTTGTTATCCTCGTTGAATGGTGAACTAAAGTATTTTTTGTTAGCAACAAATAATACTGCTAGTGCTGTGAGAATCCCAAAGAATCCAATTATCAAAATTGGTGATGATGGGAAATCGTAAAATGGAACTGTTTGCATAATAATTAATCTGCTGTTAAACTAAAAGTGATTTGAAATTGATCGGTAAAATCTTGATAGTCAGTAACGACTAGAGGACATTGATTTAACCAGTTTTGAAAATCCTCGTATCTCTGTTCTTCTATGCTAGGCATTTTTGATGACCTCCTCTTTAAGTGCTTCAAAATCACCAAACACTTCATAAAAGAGTTCACAACCTATATCAAAATCATCTTCCGATTGACCTTGATAAACTTCAACAACTGCATCATAAATCTTTTTGTTCATGTTCTTAAATAGCAAGGTTTTCAATGTATAGGAATTCATATTTTCCGTCAAGTGGATCTCTCCCATCAACGATAAATTCCTCGTAGATTGCAGCACAATTTTTCATGTTGTCATTGTCTGCATTCCTCTGTAATGCTTCAAGAAGTGTATCACCCATATTATCAAGTGATGCTTCCATCTCGTTTACATCATAATCCAAATTTAGAATCTCCAATAGGGTGAATAGGTGAGGGAAAACAAAAACGAACTGGTCAAGAGGTGCTTCACTCTATGCTAACTCATTATGAGTATAATTAAGAGTACTAACTCAGTTGTGTTTGTTTTCCACTCTTCTAATATACTGCATTTTAGGGTGGAATGGGGGAAATATGTACACTTTGTTAACTGTCACACACATTATTGACAATATCTATATTTGGTATAATATGATACCAAATTGCTCCCACCAGGATCGCCTGTAAGGTGCTTGAAATTTAGTCTAGGTATGATAGTAACCCCCATTTTAGACTACTTTGCCCATAATTCTGCGGATTTGCCTACTACATTGAGCAACCGCATAATTATCACTAGGAGTCTTTGAAGTTGTTATGATTGTACCATTTTTGTGTTTCCAAATGAAATGCTTGCTTTCTCTTAGTAAACTAAAATCATTACGTTCCATCAAAAATCGTATCTCTTTGGTTAAGTTCTTTTTACCCATGATTATTTAATCGTCATCCTCCCCACATACTACCCACTTGTTCGCTTCCTCTAAAACTTCATGAACATCTAATAATGATTCATTAGCATTTAATATTTCTGAATCATTATAATCTATTGATGCTTGAATAAGTGAATCAACATGTTCACTAACAAAATTGAATAGTGTTTCAAATTGATCTTCAGTAAAGTAAACTCTTCTTCTAGACATGACCACGTTCCTCCATAGTTTTTTTAAAATCGGTGTTTGCATATTCTCTGATGTCTTCAACAACTTCATCAAAACTATCTTCCCAATAGTTTTGTGCATCATCTAAAAAGTCTTGATCAAACATACTTTCATAATACTTGTCAAGATCATTTGTGACATATTCAACTAAATCTTTAGTTTCCATGTTGTCAACTATTCTCTCAACTAAAAATGCTTTTAGTTCTTTGAGTTCTTCTTTGGTTAGGTTAGGTTTCTTCATCTTAAGTATAGGTAACCTCCTGCCCAATCTGCTCTAGATAGACATTCTTCTCTTGATGCTTTATCAAGTAAGTTATATCTAACATATTTTGCAGGTTTTGCCCAACCTGCGGGTTTGAATACGTCACCTGTTTTTCTATCTACAAATGCGTGAACACCACTCTGTTCTTGACATATTTTGTAGTATTTTCTACCTTCAGTAATATAAAAGGTAACTGGTGAGGAACTGTTAGGATACCTACCATTATAATTTGATTCAAGTGCTTTAATGAGTTCACCACAACGTGAATAAACTTCACTAACAAAAAGAGTTTTTGACATTTAATTGTTCCAATAAGAGTTTACAGTTCTGTATGTTTGATATTCTACAGTATCATCAAGTGATCCAAGAATATCACCTACCCACTCATCCTCGTTTTCTTGAGCATGATCTGATAGATAAACCTCGTCAGGAACTTCAAGTGCTTTTGAGTTTCTAGGCATTTAGTTCTTTGGTTGACTACTCTATTATAATAACCCATATTTCTGGTCAATGGGAAAATAGTGGACACTAGTTAAACTGTCACAGTGCCATCAATTTCTTATAAAATGGTGATACAATTTTAAACTGTCTAGGAACTTGATTCCCTTCTATCAATTCTTTATTAATATAATGGACGATTAGATTAGGGTCATCAATATAATCTTTGTATGTCCATGAGCAACTTCTAACATACTTCTGTTTTCCTAGTTCACACTTTTGTGTTATTTGTTTATCAAGTACTGGTGCAATTGTCTTGAATTTATATTCAATAACATACTGTAACTGACCATACACAAATAGAGATTGAATCATAGGTAAATCAACAGCAATATCTTTAAGGTATCTTAATCTGGTGTAATCGTTAAAACATCCACCTCCATTAGTTGCTTTATTAGTATAAATCTTTGGTTTAACTTCCTTCTCTTCTTTGGTCTCACGATCAATACAATCACGTCCTAGTTTTCCAGGAAGTGGGTCACATCCTGCAATTTCAGCAGTTATGTGTTCTCTTAAAGTGGAACTATTTGAATCATTCATGTATATATGAAATAACTCTTCAAATAGTTCACCTTCAAAGTTAACTATGTTAGATGTACATCTTTGTACAGCAGTAGCAAGTAAATCAGGAGTAAACATTGGCAATAGCAGGGATACCTTTAACAAAAATTAAGTCAATTATTCCTTCTAATCTTCTTTGAGTTCTTGTACCTGCACCATATCCTGATGTAGTAGGAACTGTTACAAAACCACAAGGTTTAACCCAATTAGCATAACAAGATGTTGATAGTTCACCCTTCTCAATTAGTTTTCTATCGTCAGGATGAGTTCTAATAACACGACCTATAGTCTGTGCCATTTCAACAATTGGTAAGTTTCTCAATAATATACAATGAGATAATCCTGCCACACTAATACCTTCAGATAATATACTATAATGAAAGACTAGGAACTTTCTTTCTGGCATCTTGCCAAGTGCATTTAATACTTTGAAGAACATTTGTCTATTGATCTTCTTCTTATTAAAGTAACAACCATGCTTAGAAGTGATATGTAGAATATCATAACCTAGATCTTTGCATTGATCTAGAATATCTGTTTGAGTTAGCATATTCCATAACACCTTAGTGTTAGGTGCAGCAACTAATACTTTTTGTGCCTGATCTTCATCTAAACTATCAAGAATACCCATGATATTCATAGCATCTATCATAGGTGCATTCTGTTTAGTTCTGATAATATCACACTCATGAGTATTTACTTTTGGTGGAACAATTGAACCATTAGCAATTAATTCTGGTGCAGGAGTTGACTCTAATACACCTCCATATATGCTAGTGTTATTCATACCTCTTCTAGCACTTCCTTTATCATGCTTAGGTGTAGCAGTAAAGAAAAAATGACGATCAGATTGACCTTCAATGTCAACAATTGCTTCATTGAATGATCTACCAGTACCATTATGTGCTTCATCATAATATATTGTATCAATGTCAATACCACTTGATACTATTCTGTGAAGTGAGTGATATGTAGTGAACAACATTTGATGCTCATTCATATATTTGTTGCTCCATCCTAGTATATGCTGAGGTTTAGTTGTGCTATCCTCTTTAACTTCACCGCTATGTACATGTAATACTTTAGCATTAAGTACATGCTCGCTAAATTCTGCATGTAATTGATTAGATAGTAGTATGCGAGGTGCGACTACTACAATAGTCCTAGGTGATGTTGCTTGAGCAATGTGTCTCTTACAATCTGCTATCATGATGAATGTTTTACCACCACCTGTAGGGATGATGATCTGACCTTTATCAACAGATTCCATCTTGTCGTATGCTCTTTGCTGATGTGGTCTTAGATTCATAAATTTCTCGTTAATACTATTATTATAGAATAAAAAAGGGGTCTTGCGACCCCATGTGTACCAGTTTGTTAACTGTCCTTATGAGTTAGCAATGTAGTCTTCAATGACTTGTAAAACTTCTGCTGAAGTTTGAGCATCCTCTAGTAGAGCGAATAATGCAACTGTTGGATTGAATGCCATGATTGTTTCATGCTTGATTACTTTGGTATTATATCACCGAACATCACCACCTCCAACGGGTTAGGTGACACCTCTTCATCTGGCACACGCTCTTGAATGAGGTCACCATAATCAGCATGTAACTCACATCCGATATAATATCTGTTCAATTCTTTGGCGACCATAGCAGTAGTTCCTGATCCCATGAACGGATCTAAAATAATATCGTTAGGTTCTGATCCTGCTAGAATACAGGGAGTTATCAATTCTGGTGGATATACAGCGAAGTGTGCATTCTTATATGGTTTTGTGGTCACCTTCCATACTGATCTCTTGTTACGTTTATCATATAACATTTTACGAGGTCTCGTTAGTCCACTAAAAGTATTGTCAGTATCTTTAGTATTCTTCATATTAATAGGTGTATTTCCTCCCCATCGTTCACCTACCGCTTTCTCTTTGATACTTTCGTGGTCATAATAATACTTCTTATTCTTTGATAATAAAAAGATATACTCATGTGATTTAGTACATCTATCCTTTACACTTTCTGGCATTGGGTTAGGTTTATGCCAAATAATATCTTGTCTTAAATACCATCCATCTTGACGTAATGCGAATGCTAACATCCAAGGTATTCCAATTAAATCTTTCTCTTTATATCCTTCTAACTTGTTACCTCGTTTAGCACATTTATCTGGTAAATCTTGCTTACTATTAGCAACTGTTTGTTTAGGATATGACTGACCTTTTCCAGGTCTATAGTTATAATAACTATCACCAATATTAACCCATAATGTACCATCATCAGTAAGATTATCTCTTACTAATCTAAACACTTCAACTAGGTTTTGAATATACTCTTCTGGTGTATTCTCTTGTCCTATTTGTTTATCTTCTCCACCATAATCTCTGAGTCCATAATAAGGTGGGGATGTTACACACATTCGTGCCTTCTCATCAAACTCTTTTAAAGTCTGACGATTATCTCCAAACAGAATTAAGTCTTTCATTTTTTAAAAATACCGAACTGTCTCATCAAGTATATTGTGAGTAGAGTCCAAAAGATAACATACCACATAGGAATTATTATAGCACAAAAAAAGAGGGGTGTAAACCCCTGTAGTTAAAAGAGTAAACCCCATGCGAGAACAATAAAGAATGCCCATGCTAAGAAGTTTCTCTCTTCAATGACGTTTGTGTCTTGCTGAATAGCACCAAGTAGTTCTGCTTTGGTGTTCTTCATGCTGAACTTTGTCATGTAGTAATTGCGTTGTATGATGCCATTATAATCTATATTTGGGGATCGTCAATAGACCTTGTGACACTTCTAAAGGTGTCAGTAGATATATGATCTACCTTCTGAATCCATAGTCTTCTCTCTCGTATGAATTCCCACTCTAATATTATAATCTCTTCAAGTATCTTTAATTCTTTCAAAATCTCCCTCCGTAAGTATTTCACATTTCCCATAGAACATAGGAAAGACTAACAATATACATTGACTCATCCCATTCATTTTACCTGAGTCCTTCCATTCTCTTACACATAGTGTGAAGTATGTACCTAACACTTGATTGACATAACCTATGTCTCCCTGTGGAGTCTTTAACCATGTTCCAACTTCATAGGGGCAAGGTATGTCTGGTTCTAATGGTCTTACTGTCATTATTCCCAGAATGATTTAGTCTTTGGTGTCTCCTCCTTACTTCTTGTTTGCTTCCATCCACTCATATGTTGGTCACTCTCATAGTTCATTTGTGCTTGCTTATTCTGGGTAGGCAATTGCTGAGTGTGTCCAATTCCATCCTGTGTATTGAGTTTCTTTGCTACATCAGTTGTGAGTCCATCCAGTTCTTCTTCCAATGGTTTCACAACAAATCCATATCTATGAGAGAAT
>Ga0163179_10000767_pt1 | contig 22866 bp, 18 predicted proteins | sample AtlANTMetagenome_FD_109643 | JGI IMG/M metagenome (GOLD analysis project Ga0163179, IMG submission 109643) | Marine eukaryotic phytoplankton communities from the Atlantic Ocean - Atlantic ANT 2 Metagenome | ecosystem: Environmental > Aquatic > Marine > Oceanic | place: North Atlantic Ocean...
ATCAAACCGGTGAAGTGCCCAATATGTGCGTGGGTGAGCACTATGCCGCTCAGTCCTGGTGCCTTGTCCGGTGAAGGGCAGATCTGGTCGAGCATTTGGAGTTGATGGGGGAAGTCAGGGGTGACGTCGATAAGCCAGCGTTGGTTGTGTGCGGGATCTACGATGGCAAGGCAGCACGCGAAATGTCTAAGTTTGGCGTCTTCCCACGCGGGCTTACAACACGGCTTGTAGCAGCCAACTTGTGGGTGTCCTGCGTCTTGGGCTATTCCGAGCAGTAGCGTGTACGGGGCGTCGCGCATGCGGATCCTTGAATGCGTTTTCTCACATTCGAAAAGCGTAGCATGCGCTCCAACTTTGCTCAGTCCTCGCCGAGAGGATTTGCCCGCGCTCTCCGGCGGTTATGTAGCAGGCACGCCCCCGTAGCTCAGCTGGATAGAGCAACGGCCTTCTAAGCCGTGGGCCAGAGGTTCGAGTCCTCTCGGGGGTGCTTTTTCTCTAAGCAGATGCCTCTTTAGACGCGCTTTGAGGCCCGTCCAGTCGCTTGAGCACGAGGTCGTACACGATCATCCCTACGATCGATGCGACACCGATAGCACCGATAGACCACCAGATGTCCTGCGGGCTGTAGAAGTTGTAGAGCAAGTGTTGTGTCTCGACGACGGTTTGGCCCAAGTTATCCGCGAGCGCCTGGACGACGTCGGCGCGATCGATCGCTTCGGCTTGTTCGACGGCCATACCTTGTTCTTCGATCAGGTACTTACGGGCCAGGTTGGCTTTGTCGCCGCCTGTTTCGTAGGCGTCACCGGCGAGGTAGCTCCCCGCGATCCAGCCGATAGCCACGGGAATGTTCGCGTAGCCCATGAAGAGCCCCTCTTGTCCCTTCTTGGCAAGGGTCGCGAGGTATTCCATCTTCTTCGGCGAAGAGAGCATCTCACCGACCGAGAAGATAGCGATACCGCCCAGACAGACAAAGCCGACGGTCGCTGTTCCCGCCAAGATCGAGCCTGCCGTGGCGACGGCCATCCCGATGATGATCGAGGTGATCGGTCGCACGAACGATGTCAGATAGGCAAAGAAGATCATCGTGAAGACGATGAGGCCCGGGTTGAGGTTGATCATCCACTCGGGGGGCACTTGGGCGCCTTTTGCAGCCATGTCCAAAAGACCGGGTGCTGCCCCGACCAGTGAGAGAAAGATGACGGGTATCGAACCTGCGGTACCGAGTACGGCCGCGCCGATCGCCAAAGGTTTGGCATCGAGTTTGGCGACATAGGCCGCCGCGGCAATGGCGATGCCGAGCACAGCGGCAAGCGTCACGCGCATCGGGCCGTCAGTGAGCATGCTCGCGACCCCTGCGCTGGCGCCGAAGAATGACAGTGCGATCACCGCATAGGATTGAAGCGGTACCTCGACAGTAGGCCGTTGATCCGGCCGCATCGGCAGGAGCACTCCGACCGCGCAGACAAAGCCTACGAGGCCACCCAGCAAGACGGCCAACACGCCGGGGATCATCGGGTTGGAAAAGGCTTGACCTGCGGCAGATATTAGCCCGGAGCTGTCGACCCAGTCGTCGATGACGTTGGGCAGAAGGTCGAACACTTGGTTGAACATCAGCCAGAAGCCTGAAAAGACGAGACAGAACGCGAGTACGCGTCGCTGAAAGAGGCCGATTACTGAGACCACGAAAACTGTGAGTGGATCTGTACCGCCTTTATCAAATCGTGTGCGCATCACGCTGTGAAGGATGAAGGCTATGACGCCCACAAATGCGGCGAAGGTCTCGACGCGCCACTCTTGTGCACTCACGTCGCGCCAAATGAGCCACGGCGTCACAACGACGAGCAAGCCTGTCCATAAGAAGCCGTCGAGCCGGGGGATTGCTTGTGACAGTGACGCCCAACTCTCAGCGCCTTTTTCTCCCTTGCCTTCAAAGCCTTCTTCTTGGGTCGGATCTTTGTAGAACGGGAGCCATAAGAAGTTCACGCAAACGATCGCAGCGCAGGCCAAGAACACGTACTTCCACGCGAGCAGGCGAAGGATACCGGCGATTACAGGTCCGAGAAATCCGCCGATATTGACCAGCTGGTAAAAGATCCCCCAACCCACGGACGCGTTGGAGTTTTTGAGTGTGGCCGCCAGCGTGCCCTGCACGCCGGGTTTGAAAATGGCAGTCCCGGCCGCGAGGAATATACAGCCCCAGAAGAAGCCCGCGTAGTCCATCCTGTAAGCCATCAGCGCGTAGCCAATGCACTTTAGGATGATGGCGATAGAGATCGTGTTTTTGTGTCCGTAGCGATCTGCGAAGCCGCCGGTGAACATGGGAAGTACTGACTGTACGCCTGCCCACCATGCGAAAATGGCGCCCTTTTGAACGTGTGTGAACTCCGGTCCGCCTTGGGACTCTGGGAGCACCATGTAGATAGCTACGACCGCCCGGACGCCGTAGTAGGCCAGGCGTTCGAACATCTCCATGACGTTCACGATCCAGAAGCGGTTGTCTAAGCCGGTGAGTTGTTGAGCAAGACTCGGCGCTGGCTTGGAATCAGACATCTTTTCTCCTAAAGGCACACACGCCAGTCGACACCGTCGGGTCGGTCCATGACCACGACCCCTTTGTCATCCAGCTCGTCGCGGATCGCATCAGCGCGATCCCAGTCTTTGTTGACGCGCGCGGTCGTGCGATCGTGTAGCAGTTGCTCGATCTCTTCACGGCTGATGCCTAACGCAGTGAGTCGTTTTGCTTTCACTTCATTTTGGAAGGCATCACTTGTGAGACCCATGATCCCGAGCGCTCGCTGTACCGTTTCGAACGCGCGCAGCGCTGGTGCGACCACAGGTCCTCCGCGCTTCTTTGCCTTCTTGTGGTTCGAGAACCGGTTGATCGCACGGGCGAGTTCGAACAGTTGTCCGAGAGCGCACGCTGTGCCGAAGTCTTGATCCATCGCGGCGTAGAACTTTTCATCGAAAGCGCGGCCCAGTTTGAGCACGGTCTGCGCGTCGGGCCCGAGACTGTCGGCGACTTGATCTGCGGGTTCTTGTCCACCCATCGCCTCGGCGACTTCGCGTGCTTCGTATAGCCTTGCGAGCATCGCGAGCGCGTCGGGGAGTGCTTCAGCATTCCATGGGAGCGGAGAACGGTAATGATTCTGCAGGTAATAAAGCCGTAGCGTTTCTGCTGGGAAGTCGTCGAGGGCGTCGCGCACGTTGATCACGTTTCCGAGACTCTTGCCCATCTTCTGCCCACCGGTCATGTTCAGCATGCCGTTGTGCATCCAATTGCGCGCGTACTCTACACCGTTCCCACACACCGACTGGGCGATTTCGTTTTCATGGTGGGGAAAGACCAGGTCTATGCCGCCGCCATGGATGTCGATGGTGTCTCCCAAGCAAGACTTGGCCATCGCGGAGCACTCGATGTGCCACCCCGGTCGACCAGGGCCCCAAGGGCTGTCCCATGAGGGTTCTTCCGGTTTTACAGCCTTCCACAGCGCAAAGTCCGCCGGGTCTTTCTTTCCATCGACGCAGTCTGCGCTACGCAGTTCGTCGACTTGTTGTCCAGAAAGGTGACCGTACGCGTCGTAGGTTCGCACCGAAAACCAGACACTTCCGTCTGATTCATAGGCGTGTCCTTTATCGATAAGCGTCTGGATGAGGTCTTGAATCGAGTCCATTGAGGTCGAAACCCGCGGCTCTTCATCGGGAGCCATGAGCCCGAGGGCCGCCATGTCTTCGCTGAAGTGCTCGATAAAACGGTTTGCCCATTCCAGCGGATCTACACCATTCGCGTTGGCGCGTTCGATGATCTTGTCATCTACGTCGGTGTAGTTGCGAACGAAGCGAACGTCCCAGCCACGATGACGCAGGTAGCGTACGAAGGTGTCGAAAACGACCATCGCGCGTGCGTGTCCGACATGAACGTGATCGTAGACGGTCATACCGCACACATACAGTCGTATTTTGCCTTCTTCGATGGACTCGAAAGGCTCGACGCTGTGGGTCAGCGTGCTGTATAGGCGAAAGGGTGAGGCCATTTTTATCTCCCAGCGCACGGTTTTCACGCCGGCGTGTTGAGGGGAAGGCGGGCCTGCCAGTTACCCCGACCCAACACTTGGCGCTAACCAAGTCTCGTGGCTAGTTCGGGAGGAGCACGCTTTTTCAGATTTTAGGACTTGAAGATCTTGTCGATCTCGGCACCGATCGTCTCTTCGTCGACGCCTTTCGCGACGGCGAGCTCTTGCGCCAACAGTGTTCTGGCTTGATCGAACATTTTGCGCTCCCCGAAGGAGAGCGTCTTGTCCGTGCGTAGCAAAGCCAGGTCGCGCAGAACCTTTGCAACTTCCAGGGGATCACCTGTCTTGATGCGGTTCATGTACTCGCGGTAGCGGCGGTTCCAAGTTTGATTATCGGCCGGGACGTCGCGCTCTGCGAGTACTTCGTACACACGCGCCACATGATCTTCACCGACTACGGTTCGCATACCTACGGCCTCCGCGTTTGCTAGGGGCACGTAGATGGTCGTTCCGTTGTCGAGTTGGATCACGTAATATGGGGCTTCAAGCCCCTCCATCTCGGGTTCTTCAACGATTCGGCTGACAGTTCCCACCCCGTGCGCGGGGTAAACTGCGCGGTCTCCAATTTCGAACTCCAAACCTGGTCTCCTGCGGCCGGTCGAATTTGCCTTGCTCTATATGGTTTTAAGGTGTCTTGGTCAACTCGTGGCATGCTGTTGTGTGATGCACATTAGGAAGACATTGTGAGTTTGCTACGGATGACGTTCAGAGCGACATGGGCACCGATTGTGACCACAGTCGCGCTTTTTTGCCTTGTTGGCTTGATCGTTCAGTCCGCAGTTTTGTTGTTGCGTGCATCGGCTGTGCCGTCTTTTTTCGGGGTGCTTGAGCTCTGTTTGGCAATAGTACCGGCCTTTTTTCCTTTGCTTGTTTCGGTTGGGGTTTTTGTTGGCGTGCTTGTCGCGATGAGCGGCTGGCGTGAACGCGGTGAGTGGGCTGGATTACAGGCTTTAGGGTGCACAGGGGCCCGGGTTGGCCGGTCTATGTTGTGGGTGAGCGTGTTGGCATGCGTGCTCGTTGGTTTTGCCGCACAGGTTTGGGCGCCTTGGGGACACCGCGCAGTGGCCCATGTCTTGGCGGATGCTGCAAGTGAGCTAAGGATCGTGCCCGGTCAGTTCATCCCGGTCGGCGATGTTGTGTTGCACATGGGACCGGACGGAGAGTGGGTCGTCGCCGGACCGGATTGGATTGGTGCGGCACGGACTGGAGAAATTTCTATTGTCGATGAACGCGCGGTGGTGAGTTTGCAGCGCGGTACTGCTCTCGGCTCAAATGGCGGGAAGGTGGCGTTTCTGCACGCTGATTTTGGGATCACAGAGGCTGCTCAAGGACGTCGAGTCGAGCTCTCTGAACGCTCTAATGCCGCTTTGCTGGATTTGATCGCGCGTACGGAGGCCGCTGGAAGAGATGCGAGCTACGAACGCACCGTACTGTACAAGCGCGCCGCACTTCCTATGGCTGCTTTTCTGCTGCCTTTATTGGCGCTCGGTATGGGGCTTCGCTGGGGTGTTCGGCCTTTATGGGCCTGCAGTGTCGTGCTTGGCTATTGGGTGCTTGTACGGTTGGGTGATCAGTGGGCGTCGAGCATGGGACCGATCCTAGCTGCGACACTCGCCCCACTGGGTTTGTTGGGCTCGACCGCTTGGGTTTGGCTTGGCTGGCGGGATCGCTGATGACTTTTCGTTGGTTGACTCTCCGTGCGCTGAACTGGACTGCACTCGTCTGTTTTTGTGGTTTGGCGTTGTTGCTTTTGGTCGGCTGGGTTGAGTGGGCGTCGCGCTGGACTGGAACGGGCTCGGTTTTTTTGGTGGCGTTGTTGGAGACACCGGAGCGCTGGATTCAACTTTTGCCACTGATGATGGCGCTTTCGGGCGCACTCTTTGGCATACGGCTTGTCTCGAACGGAGAGTGGGAAGGGTTGAGCGCGATCGGTTTGGGCATCGGTTCGCGCGTTCTACCCGTTTGCTTTGTGGGGTTGGGGATTGGCGTGCTGGGCGCCTTCGCCGGTGAGCATCTGGTGCCTGAAGCAGAACGAACCCGACACAACCGCGTCGCGAGCGCTGAAGGGCGACCGGTCGTAAATTCGCTGGGACTGTGGCTTCGTGTAGAAGACGTCGTTTTTGGGGTCTCTGACACTAAGTCAGGTGTGCGAGGTCGGGCGTTACGGTGGCGTGATGGCGCGGTAGATGGCGTCTGGGACACCTCTTTACGCTGGGACGGCGAACGGTGGGTCTCAGGAGATGATGTGGGTACAGATAGTCCGTGGACGCTGTTGCCCGCCCCCGAAATGCTTTTGCAGATCAGACAAAGTGAGCGTTGGTCCGGTCACCGATGGTCTGAACTCACCAGACAGAAATCGACAGGTGCGCTGGCGGAACAGAGCATGCGAGTTTCGCGGGTTTTGGCGTGTATGCTCACGGCCAGTGGCGGGTTTCTTTTGGGCGTTTGGGCCGCGCTGCGTTCTTCTAGTGTCTTGTGGGCTGTGTTGCCGGTGGCGCTGGTCGAACTGGTCAGCCTCTCGCTTCAATCGGCGGCCGCGAAGGGCGTACTGTTCTTCGCATTACCGGCGGGCGTTCGCATCGTTTTGTTAATGCTGTTGCTGTCGTTTTCAGCTGCGCGGGTGACGCGCCCTCACTGAACCTCTAAATAGTAGCCGCTGTAGCGCTTTTTATCCTTGGGCGTCTTTGTGAAGAAGCCTTGCTTCCAGTCGGCGATGAAGTACTTCCCGGGCGTGAGCTTGATGAGAGAGATCTTCTTTCCAGGAGCGACTTGTCGCTCTTCAAACTCTGGCTTGTCCTTGTAGGTGACTTCCCAGCCCCGTCCTTCTCGCGCCATTTTATAGGCGCAGTCTTGTGTATCGAACCGCCAGGGTCGCCAGCCGACGGATTCGTTGTCGAAGAGCGCGTGAACACCTGCTGGCAGTGTGTTGATTTCCGTCTCCGGCGCCAAACAGTAGTTTCGATACGCGTTGGCTCCGCTGCCGCCTTTGTTCTGTTTGAGGAGACCGGGTTTCATCGGGACGTATTCGCCTTCCTGCAAAAGGAAGAGGCCTTCCGATTCGGGGATCTTGATCAGGACCGTTCGACCGATGTCGTAGCGTTTGTGCTCAAGGGCTTGGACATCTACGGCTTCTGTGATGTAGCCGTTTTGGACGACGTTGAAGGTGTATTCGCCGGGAGGACAGTTGATCTCAAATTTGCCCTCAGCGTCTGTTTGGCCGTGGCATGGCGAGTTCATGACCGTGATATTTGCCGCGGCGATGGGCGCACCGGTGACATCGACCACTTGTCCTTCCACGGCCATCTTCGTACAGCCTGCAGCTGTGACCACGGCAAAGGCAAGGGTGAGGTGCTGGAACTTCATTGGGGCTCCCGAAAATATAGAGGCCATCGGCTATCACACCTCCCGCCTGAGGAAAAGAGCGGTTAGCCAGGTGACCTGTCTTTGGAGGTGGTCTATGCGTGGCTTTAACGGTGCGATGGGTATCGGATTTCTTTTGGCGCTTGGCGGTTGTTCTGGCCAGCAAGCGGATGCACCGGCGGAACAGGCGGAGCTGGGCGAGTCGGCTCAGGAAAAATCGCCGGAAGAGGTTCAAGCCGAGATGATGGCGAAAGTCTATTCGAAACTTGGCATCGAGAGCGGAAAGAGCCTATCGACCCGCATTGACACGTCAATGGGCATGATCGAATGTGGGCTGTTGCCTGATGTCGCGCCCTTAACCGTGCTCAATTTTGTGGGTCTCGCGGAAGGGACGCAGGAATGGCTCGACCCGAAGACCGGGCAGAAGAGCACTGCGCCTCTTTATACGGGCACGACCTTTCACCGAGTAATTCCGGATTTTATGATCCAAGGCGGCGATCCTAAAGGAAATGGGACCGGTGGGCCTGGTTACAAGTTTCGTGACGAGCCACACCCCGAGCTCACGTTCGGACAGCCCGGTAAGCTTGCGATGGCAAACTCTGGGCCCAACACGAACGGGAGCCAGTTCTTCATCACCGAAGCGTCGCCGGTACACTTGAACGGCAAGCACACTATTTTCGGTGTCTGTGACGACTTAAGCATCGTCAAACAGATCGCGCGAGTCGAGGTCGGGCCGCGAAACGCGCCTGTCGAACCGGTCGTCATCAAAGCGATTGAGATTGTCCGCGCGGGGCAAGACGCTGGAGCGAATGAGGCGGAAGCCGAAGCCGCGGAAGCTTCGTCCGAGGGGTAAAGCTTCTTAAGTTAGAAGCTCGCGCCGACACCTAAGCTGAATCCAGCACGGATATCTTCGGCGGTTATCATCGCGGTGCTGCTCTCTGCAGACTCCGGAATGATGATTGCCCGTTGAAGACGGTTGTACATGACGTGGGCGCTAAACATATCGTTGATGGGGTAGGAAACGTCTAGCGTCGTGTCTGTTGCGAACACGCCGGAATAGGCCTCTGTACCCAGACCCACGATGATACGCGCATCCAATCCGTTCTCCATTTCAACACCGACCGTTGCGTCTCCATAAAGCGAGATGAACGACCACGGGTAGAACCAGAGCCCGCGGTCTTCCGTCCAAGCGGGGCTCCATTCTGCGACGATTGGCATGGCGGTGTAGACAAACCCACCACTCAACGCTGCGGTGTAGGTCATCCCACCACTTTCGATGCTGTAGCGGCCTTTGGCAGTGGCGGTGATGAAGGTATCGAACCAAGAGAGATCGATACCCTCAGAGCCTTGGGCGAAGGCTTCGGTATCTACGCCAAACCAGGTTGAGCGGTAACGGATTTCGGCACCCACGAGAGGGAGTTGAGGAAGCCAGCCCTCGACGGCGATGTCTAAAGTCGGCGCCAACATAGGGGTGGGTTCGCCGTCGCTAGAGGTACCCGTCAACTCTAGCGAGCGTCCGAAAGGGATGGGGTCTCCCTCCGCGACGAGCTGCTTCGGGGTGCTGTGTACGGTGTAGATGTATCGATATCCGCCTGGTCCGGTCGTCGCGCGCACAGACAACATGTCGTCGTCAGCCGCGGTTGTGGCCCCTGCGCTCGGGGTCGGCGCAGGTTCGGGCGCTGGTGCGGCTTCGGCCACAGCGGGCTCTTCAGCGACCTCTTCAGCCGGGGCCGGTTCAGGCTCTTCTGGCGTGGCAGGCTCTTCTTGTACGGGCTCTGCGACCACCGGCGCTTCTACAATAGGATCTCCGACGACAGAGATCCTACGAAACGCGGCCTTCGCGCCTTCATCGGCAACAACGGTGACCTTGATATGCCCTTGGGCGTTGTTCTCTGCTGTGAGCTTTACCGTATAGTTTCCGTTGCCTTGATCGGTAATCGGTCCGAAGGTGGCATCACTCGCGACGAGATCGAACGCGATGCCTCCGATCCCTCGATCGTTTTCATCGGTTGCGCGTACCTTCAATGTGACCGATCCCCCGGGTACGATACTTCCTGGCTCGACGTTCATGACGAGCTTTGCCAACGCGCCCGGTGCACCAGTATCCGGCTTGCTTTCCACCGGAAGCAGGGCTCCAGTGGCGCCTTCACGTTCTACGCGCACGGTCTGGATGTTGTTCGACCACGACGCGGCGTGTTCGCGGGTGCTCTCGGTACCCGACACGGGCAATGCAAGACCCGGGACGACATCGAGTGGCGCCTGCAGAATGGGGGCACCGCCCACATAGTTTCCAGCGCGTCCTTGAATGTTCACCATTCCGGCGTTTCGGCCAGCTGTGTAGTAGACCTGCGCCATGCCCATCGCACCGGTGGTCACCGTAGAAGGCAGGCTACCGTCCCCGGCAGCGAGACTGAGAGATACAACGACATTTCCTACGGGGTAGCCGAACTCGTCGAGGGTCATGACCGTGAGCATGCTGCTCGATAGCCCGTCATTTGGCAGCCTTGTCCGCGCGGGGATGAGTAGGATCTCCCGAAGTGGGTTGCCGGTTGCGGGTGTGGATACAGCCACAGACACGTCGGCTGGCAAGTTCTTACCTTTCGTTGCGAACGCGGCCTTGTAGTCCCCGCCTTTGAGGTCTTTTACGGTGCCTACGAGTCGCGCGCCGTTTGCAGTGAACCGTAGATCTCGACCGGCAAGTCCGGTGCCGGAGTGACCGTTGACCTTTGCCAAGATGTGGAAGCCCTCTGCAGTGGCTGCCATCTTCTTCGGATCCGGTGTCAGTGCGACGCCGGAAGGCCTTACGGGGGCGAGCGAGACATCTGCTGACGACGCCTGGCCTGGCTCTTGCGGCAGGCTCGCTACCAACGTGGCACGCACAGTCGCGTTTCCGGTCGGCGGGCGGTAGTCTGCGACGTACACACCGTCGCCTTCGTGTCGCGCTTCGGTCACGGTGCCTGCGGTCGCGGTGATTTGGATATACGCCTGTTCGTCTGGCGCGCCGGTAGCCGTTGAAACCACGGCTCGTACCGGGATCGTGACCCTATCGTCTGCGGGAACTCCAGCGGGTAGCGCCATCAACGCGATGCGCGGAGAGGTAGGCACCTTGAGCTTTTTCAGGTCTCGCTGTGTTTCTGCACCCACCGTGGTGATCTGCGTAATTTCACCAATGCCTGGTGGGACCTCGATGGGTAGCTTGGCCTTTCCGGCACTGTCGGTCATGACAGGGCCGAAGTCACGTCCGCTCACGCTCAAGATCACCGTGGCATTGGGTGCCGCTGCGATGGGGTAGGGCGTTTTACCGATTAGACGAATTCGGGCATGGCCGTAGGTGCGAGAAGGATCGTTTTGATCAGAGACCGTGATCAGCGCCAACTGCGGGTACTGCTGTTTCGGTGGCTCGTAGCGGGCTGACCATCGGCTGTCCCCAAGGTGGGTCAGGTTCGTGACTTGGCCCGACGTGGTGGTCACCGCGAGCTGGGTCTTGGAGATGTCTCCGGCGGCAGTTCCCGACAAGTCAATGGTAAGGGTCGCCGCATCATCACGACCCAGTAGCAGCGAGTCTGGGCTCGCTGTGACCTGAATGCGGCGCGCTGACGCGGGTACAACGGTGAGCGCGTAGGTCTTTGTGAGTGTTTCTTTTTCAGGCGTTTTGGCTTTAAGCGTCAATTCGATAGTGCGTTCAGCGTCAACCTTCGGGGGCATCAGCGCAAAACGATAGAGGCCGTTTCCGAGGTCTTGCGCACCGCCGGCATTTCCACCCGTCGTGCTGATCTTCAATTTAAGTTCAGAGAACGCAGCACCATTTGGATCAAGCGCCATCACGTGCATCATCACGGGATTGGAGCCGTCTCCGATGACGGATCCGACGGGGAGCAACTCAAGCAGACCAGGCGTCGGAAAGAGTGTCGCGGCGCGGGCTTGTGGTGCGCTGATGAGCGAGAATGCCGTGAGGAGTACGGCTAAGACCGCTTTCCACGCATGATTTCGCTTTGAGGAACTGGTTACGGGGCTCATATTGTCTTGCATTCCGGGGGCTCCGGTGGGGGCAGAAACCAATCAGATTCAAAAGCCTAACGGGCTACAGCGCGCTGTGAAGCGTGCGCCTGGTTGCGTATTGATTTTCGCGCAAGCTTACCGCAGGTAAAGGGGAAATCGAGGAAATGTGGTGATGGAGACCCGTCAAGCATTCGATAAACATGCAGGTGAGTATCGGCAGGTGTGGTCTGAGAACCCACTCGCGCGGCTACAGCGCGAGCGTCTTTGGGCCTTAATTGATGCACGTTTGACGGGAAGTACACGCTTGCTCGATGCGGGATGTGGTGCGGGTGACGATGTGGAGCGTGCGCTACATCGCGGGCACGAGGTGGTGGCGATCGATCAGAGCGCTGGGATGTTGCGAGAGGTCGCGGCGCGCTTCCCGACGCTGGATACCTACGAAGCAGATGTACGTCATCTGCATGTGCTCTCGGAAACACCGCTATTTGGTGCAGCGCTTCTAAACTTTGGCGTGCTCAATTGCATCGAACGTCCCGTAGACGTGGCGCGCGCATTGGCGGAGTGCGTTGAACCGGGCGCTTGGGTGTTTATCGTTTGGATGCCGAGAGTCGCCCTTGGAGAAGTGCTTTATTTTGGTTCGCGCGGGCACTTGCGAGCAGCGTTTCGTAGATGGGCCGGTCGCACGAACGTAGATGTAGACGGCATCAACGTACCGACTTGGTTTCATGCTTGGCGTCGCGTACGGGACGATTTTTCGCCGTGGTTCGAGCCCGTTCAGACGCAAAGCTTGACCGCCATCTTACCGCCGCCACGGCAGAGTGGTGCGGAGTTTGGTCAGGACGCTTTACGGGGCCGAATGGATGATTTCGCTCGCCGACTGCCAGGCTTTCGGGTCACCGGCGATCATGTCGCAGCAGTATTTCGGCGACGGACTTATTAGTCGTAGCCTTATTGGTTGACCCAATAGGGTGACCCAAGCAATTGCGCCTTCAAATGCGTGACTTGTTCGGGCATCAACTCCATCTGACGGGGTTGGCCTGTAGCTGGGTCTACCTGCAGCGCTATCCACTGGTCTGCGGGCGTTTTGTACAAACGTAGACCACGGGGATCGTCGTAGACCAGAATCGGCTGGTTCGGATCGACGGGCTCGGGTTCGGGCTCAGGTTCGGGCTCCGGCGTGGGGGGCGTGGGGGGCGCGGGCGATGTCGCCTCGACGATGTCCTCAAGTTCCCACTGAATTTCGAGCACTTCACTCCGCGCAGCGCGGCTTAGATGCTCGCGGACAACATCGCCGCGTGCGCCACTCGCATGCTCGGTGAGTTGTGCAATGATCGGTGCGCGATCTCCTTCCGGACAGGTGCGCAGTTGAACGATGAGAGCGTCGATTTCTTCCATGGAGCCTCCGGCCCTTTGGGGTGTGCCCTAAAGATCCGTGTTGATATGAAGTGAGTCGAGATAACTTCGACACCTTCGGTAGGCTCCTCTGTATGAATGGGTTTTTGACTGCGCTCTCTCCATCTTCTCGCGAACGCGCCAAGCGATTGGCGCGCCGTGTGGAGTTGACGGAAGGCCAGACGCTGCTTGAGCACGGGCGCGAAAACGGTGACGTGTATCTGGTAGAGCGTGGAAGACTCGAGGTCCGGGACCCGAGATCTCGGCCCGCCGTTGTTTTGGAAGCATTAGGCGCTGGAGAAATCGTTGGTGAGCTTTCTTTTGTAGAGGCTGGGGTGCGCTCGGCTGACGTTATCGCTGTTGCGTCCACAGTGCTTCTGCATTGGACACGTGCAGATTTGCTCGCTGCGATGGCGGAGGACGCGAATTTTTCATCCGATTGGTGGCGAGCCATCGCTGCGGCCGTTGCGCGTCGTGTCCGAGCCACGACACTTCAAGCCTCATCGACGACCGCGGTGGGGGAGCCAGAAGGCGCGTTGGTCAATGCAGCCCTCGCAGAAGCGCGTCGGTGTCGTGACGTATTGGCGGAGGTCGACGGCCAACTGCGCGAGGGCGTTGTGCCTGAAGAGGACGCGCATGTCACGCAGATTCGGGATGCGCTCACTGGATTTTTAGAGGGGTTTGATGGTCTGAGTGGCCAGGCAGAAGATCGCGAGGAATTGGCGGCGATTAGTGCGCGTATCCGTCGAGAACTGGATCCTTTTTGGCTTCGTGCCCAGTCTGCTCAACTCGCGCGATCGCGCGACATACACGGCGCGGATAGCGCATTGTTGGATGCGCATCTGGCCCATGGAGTACCGAAAGGTGATGACCCACTTGGCGAAGCGATCGATGCGTGGTGTCTGAGTTTGCCCTACGCCGCCGGCGTGCGTAGTCGAGACGACGCGCTTCGTGATTATCTTCTGTCTTGTACGGACGAGGATTCGCTGCATGTGACGTTGCTCGGCGGTGGGACGGGGTCGACAGCAGCGACTCTGTTGATGCTCGGCGGGTTGCGCCCGACCACCGTGACTTGTGTTGAGGCCTCAGGAGAGGCTTTGGCCTTTTTTGATGCCGGGCTTTCTGCGCGTCCTAAAGGGGTCTCGCTGCAAATGATTGGCGCGACACGGCTAAATACTTTGACGGGCGCGTCGTTGTCTGGACTTGCACCACAGCGTGTGATCGTCGCAGACAATTGGATGGATACTGTCCCGAGTAGCATGCTTGCGCGATTCGCTGAAGCGCTTCGAAACCACTTGGCTAAAAATGGTGCGTTGCTTTTAGGGGGGCATGTTCCGGCGCGAGATGCCGGCTTTTGGGACCACTTAATGGGCCATTCAACCCTAAGGTGGAAGCCCGAAGATGCCGCTAATACGTTGTCGGTTGCTGGTTTTAGCACCGCACGGAGTATCGATGTCGCAGGGTCTGGTCTCTTGTTGGTTGCAACGACAGAAGACGAGACCGGTTGAATACCATCTTGCACGCCGGGCTTTAGTTGCGTAGGCTTAAGCCGTTGCTACCGGTGTTTACTGGCAGCCGCTCGCTGATGACTGGCGAGTGAGGAGGATTGATGCGCAATTTCCGAGTTTTGGCGATCACGCTTGCGGCTTCCATGGCCGTGGGGTGTGGTGGTTCCGGCAATGAACAAGCGGCTTCAGAGGAATCTGAAGCGGCCGCGGGTGATGCGGCACTAGCCGCCGATGATTGGGCTCCGCTCGACATCGCCGCGCTTAAGGCAGAGGCTACTCGTGTGGTGCTCGTTCCGTCTCCGACCGAGACGCAAGCGGCGCTAAAAAAAGCGGGGATCGAGGCGGCGCTTTCTGATTTGGTTCAAGACAGAACCTACAGCGACCGCAGTGACGCGGACCACGTCGCCGTTCGAACGGGCGTGGTGATGGCGGATGTCTTGCTCACGCTCAAGACCTCCGAGAAGGCAAAGCTCACCGAGAGGCTCAGGTCGATTGAGTCAGGAATGGGAACGCTTGGCGCAACTGGGGAACTCAAAGGGACCCTGGCGGAGCTGGTTTCGCAGGTCGAAAACGATCAGGTCGATAAAGAACGCAACGATCTCCTTAGGGATCTTGAAGATGTCGCTGGTTCGAAGATTCCCGCGACAGAATTTGATTCTGATAAGTATCTGCCATTGCTACAGGCCGGAAGTTGGCTTGAGGGCGCGAACTTGATCGCGCGGGCAATGCAAGCAGAAGGTAAGTTCGAGAACGCCAATCAGCTGCTTCGTCAGCCAGAGGTCGTCGAGTACTTCCTTCGTTACGTTGAAGATGAAGGTCAGGAGCGCGCGGACGACCACATTCTCGTGACGCTCAAGGATACTCTGAACGTGCTACTCATCACTGCACAGAAAGAATCCTTGAGTTCTGAGGACGTGAAGACGATCCAAGAGGCTACCGATTCCGTCCTGGCTTTGTTGTAGGAGACAGATAGCAATGTTCGGCAGAAAGTGGATTTGGGCGCTATGCGCCGCTGTAATGTTCTCCTCAACCGGTACGGATGCGCTTGCGTCCGGCGATCAGAGCCCCTCGGAAGCCTGCGTTCGCGCAAAGGTCTGGGAAGGCTATGAGAGCGGTTGGTCTCTCCGTACACTCACCTCGATGGCGCTGGCCAAAGGGGAGCACCGGATTTTCTTGCTCACGCTTTATGGCGGGCATGAATACCGGATTTTGAGCTGCGGAGACAAGACCACCGAGCAGGTTGCTTTGGTCCTGTACGATGCGGATGGAAAGCCGATCGATCAAAACCGGAAGGGGCGTGAGCCTGCGCTTTCGTACAAGGTCGATCTTACCGACACCTACTTCGTTGCGGTCCATGCGGACGCGCTAGCCGAAGGGGTTGAAGGTAAGGGCGACATCTCGCTTGCCATCACTTACCGGTAGCAACTGAGCGCGATGCGCTCGGAGTTTACCGCAGATACGGACGCGCTCGCGGAGAGCTTGGTGCGCTGTGCTCTGGCTGTTCAAGCCGGAGCACGTAGCGGCGCCGCCCTTCGTGCGGACTTGATCGCGTCGGTCAGTGATGTTTTGGGGCGCACGGAAGCCTCGACGGCACCGATCGTCGATGAGGCCATGTCCCACGAACTGGGTGTGGCGCTTACCCCGGACGAAGAAGCGGCTTTTCGGCGAGGTTTCGGCTCGGAGGCCGCGTCGCAGCTGTCCGGGTGGGTCGCCGATGCTTCGCAGTTGGAAGAGTTTCGGACGCTGTGGGGCGCCAGTGGCGCCTTGGCTTTGCTCGATGTGCTTATCGAGATGCACGCCGGTTCCGGCGGGGTGTCTGTTCTGGCGAGCGCCACGCTTTATGCCCATGCGCGCACCTTGGGGGTTGATGCACTGGTGGTCGCAGAGCGTATCGCTACAGTGAACCGAAGGGCAGCACCGCGTGCTTTGCCACTCCTTGGTGATCGCGTGCGTATTGGGCGGAGCCCCGGGTCAGATGTTTCGCTCCCCGATCCCCAGGTCGCGCCGTTACAGGCCGAGCTTATTCGTGGGGATAATGGTTGGCGTGTTCGTGAGGGGGCTTCAGGCCGACCCATTCGGCTTGACGGTGTCGCGGTCACATCCGCTCCACTCACGGCCGGTCAAACGCTGGGTTTAGGTCCGTACTCAGTCGCTTTAGACGAAGGCGGCAAGCAGCTTATTGTCCCCGCTCCGGCTGCGCGTCAGGCCCTCCACGTCGATAAAATCAGTCGTCGTATCGGGCCGATCACATTGCTCGATGACGTCAGCTTTACCGCCTACACGGGCGAGGTCATCGCTGTCGTTGGCGCGTCAGGCGCTGGAAAGAGCACGCTCTTGAACGCTATTTCTGGTGTCGCACCCCCAGATGAGGGCCAGATCAGCCTTGGCGGTCGCCCGTTACACGCGATGCTGCGCGCTAACCCTGCCACCTTAGGCATCGTTCCACAAGACGATCTTGTACATCCTGAATTGACCGTGGAAGAGTCGCTTAATTATGCCGCACGCCTTCGTTTGGCTGCTGATGTGAAACCAGACTACCTCGCAGGCCGGGTCGACTGGGCTATCCGATACCTCGGCTTGGAGGGTATCCGTGACAGTCGGATCGGAAGCCCTGTAAAGCGAGGGATCTCCGGGGGACAGCGGAAGCGAGTGAACCTCTCACACGAGCTTCTTTCGCAGTCTACGAAGCTGCTGATGCTCGATGAGCCCACCAGCGGGCTCGACCCACAGTCCTCACATGACATCGCCCGCCTCGCGCGCCAGCTTGCAGATGACGGGCGCTTGGTGTTTTTTGTTACCCACGATCTGACGCCGACGGTGCTCTCGCAGGTCGACCACCTGCTTGTGATCGCACCAGGTGGCCGTTTGATCTTCTTCGGTGCGCCGCCAGAGGCCGCCGGGTTTTTTGGGGTCGACTCTCCTGACCAACTGTTTGGACAACTCGACCAGCGGTCTACAGAGGAGTGGCTAGAGGGCTGGTCATCGAGTGAAACCTGCGCCATTCGTTTAGAGAGCCGCGCTGCGGCGGTGCAGCCTCAGGCCAACGACCGCGTTCCCGAAGCTACGGTGGAGCGGGCGCCAAAGCGCTCTTTTCTTCGTGAGTTGGTGACCCAAACCCGGAGGTATGCACTCATCAAGGCCAGAGACGTGGGTGGGGCGATGGTGCTGTTCGCGCAGCCGCTTTTCCTTGGCTTGGTGATAGGCATTGTGTTCCCGGAACCTACGCCAGGCGCGATCTTTATGATTACGCTTTCATGTTTGTGGTTCGGGATGTCGTCTAGCGTTCGTGAACTCATCGCAGATCGAGCCGTCTGGCAGCGTGAGCGTCGGGTCGGCGCGAGACGTCTCCCCTACCTTCTGTCGCGGTTGTTAGTACTCGGGTTTGTCGTGGGACTTCAATGCGCCGCGATGACGCTGTTTCTGTACAATGTCTTTGGGTTGCAAGGGGCAGAATACGGCTATGGAATGGGCGCCTTGGTCGGTGTTCAGTTGCTGACTGGATTAGCCGGAATGGCGTTGGGGTTGTTTGTCTCGGCGGTGATGAGCTCGTCAGAGGCTGCGGTCGGCATGTTGCCGCTTTTGCTTGTGCCGCAGATTGCGTTTTCATCGATCATGGTCGGTTTACGCTGGATGGAACCTCTCGCGAAGGCGTGCACGTGGATCACGGTGCAGCGCTACGCCTTTGACGCGGCTCTGAAGACGGGAGAGGGGCTACGTGTGCCCTCGCGGGTCCCCGGACAATGGAGTGAGCGCCCGCTTAATGGGGTGCTTTACGAACTCGGCCTGAAGTCATCAAGTGTTGATGACATGGGGTTGAGCTTGGCCGCGCTCTGTTGGGCGCTGGTCGCTTGGGCCGTAGGATTTTTTATCGCGACCTGGGCGGTGACCGCGTTGCGCGATCGAAACGCTTGAGCGAATCAGGTCACGCCTTGAGGGCGTGACGCGTACATCGCGTCCATGAGCGCCTTGAAGAGGGCGTCCTCATCCTGAATGGCCTCTTTGTTTTGCACCATGTCGAAGATCTCCTGTGTAGAGAATTGGTTCGACAGTGTCTGCAGGCTCATTTCTTCGTCGAGCATTTGCTGAATCGCTTCAAGGGTTACGGCGTAGGACATCGGGCCTCCTCGGTAACGGTAGCTGCTTGGGGCGTGTTCGTCACCGATGTTTGCTCGCATTTAGACGTTCTTGAAGTGACCAATCGGGATCCCAGGTTGGGGTGTGACACCGCGTGCAAATCTCTTCGATGATGCACTCCGAACACGTTTCGCCCAGGCCGATGATGTTGTCTTTAGAGGGGCTGGCTACATGGGCTTCACCTGGTCCGTGACAGCTCTCGCAGGCGACGCCCTCCTCGGTGCGGAATCCTCCAGGGGCTTCACCCATTTCACCCACGCGTTCAGCGGTTGCGTGGCAGACCACACACTCCTCTTTAGCTTGATCGATAGGCTCGAGGTTTGCGAAAGCGTTCGCGTGAGGCGACTTCTTCCAGTGCTTGTAGGTTTTGGCGTGGCACGACTTACAGCTGGCAGCACCTTGGGTTGCTCCGGTCGGAAACGCGAGCAATGGACGAGGTGCCTCGCCCTTTCGCAGTGTCATTACCTGTTCACGCCACTGTTCTTCAGACAGCGTCTCTGAGAGATAGTGGTCGATATATGGGATCGCTTTATCGTAGCTGAAACGAATGCTGTGCTTGCTGTCATGGCAGCCTTCGCAGCTTGCGGCGGGGTCACCTCCGTCGCCATCATGGGGGCCAGATGCGGTGTGGCAGGCCTCGCAGGTCACGTCGACGAGCGCAGATGTGTGATCGCCCATGGTGAAGCCGGTTGGGGTGTCGATACCGGTGACGTGGCACGTCACGCACTCCTTTTCGTCTGTGCGTTCTCGCGTGTAAAGCGTCAGGTAGGCGATTGAGTGATGTGTGAGCATCCAGCTCGCGTCTTCGACGACATGGCAGGCGCCACAAGTCGTCTGTGACACGAAGTCACCGCGTTGCAGGACCGCCATGGGGTCGGGGCGCAGGCGCATCTCCATAAGCGCCGCCGATCCTCGTCGATAAGGGATCATCCCGTCCAGAATGCGCGTGTTTGGTCCGGTGTCATCCGCCGCTTCAATGGGTTCGACGACTAGGATGGACGGGGTCGACGGCACTTGCGTGGCTTGAATGAAAGATTTGTCGACGTCGTGCACGACGGGAAAATCTATCTGGAAGGTTTCGATAAATGCGTCGAGCATTTCTCGGTCCGCGTGGCCCGACGCAACGGCGATGAAGCCCCAATGCTCATCGATCTTTTCTCGCAACGCCATCAGCTCGGGCATCGAGTGAATGCAATGGGGGCATGTCGGCGAAAAATAGAGAACCAGCGATTTTCGATGGATTTGTATCGCGACCTTGGCGGGGAGCTTTACGTCGACGGACTCCGGCGCCGGTCCCAATACCTTCGAGGTTCCCGATGCGATCTTACCGTTTTGCCACCCCCTTTCGTCTGTATTTGTACGGGTGGTTTTTTCGGACGTTAGCTCTGCATCCGGGGAGTCTATAGGCGCAGATCTCGACGCATCTGGGAGTAGCGCGAGACTTAGAATCGTGAGCGCTGACCACCTGTGGAAATGCACCTTTGGATCCTTCTTTGCATCTAAAGGGTACTCGATGGTGTGGTGTCAGGTCATCAGCCGACCGGGGACCGCGCTATCTTGCTCACAGCAAACGGGACATACAGTCATGTCGGGTGCGGGTCGAAAGACGATTCTTCGCGGTGCAGTGTCCTCGTTTATGGGGACGGGGCTTTCGCGTGTGCTGGGGATGGCTCGCGAGGTGGCTATAAGCAATGTCTACGGGGCGAGTAAGCTCACAGACATCTTTTTCATGGCGTTTACGATCCCGAGCATCTTTCGGCGCTTTGTCGCTGACGAAGGACTCACGGGAATTTTGATCCCCTCAGTCACCTCTGTCGAAAAGGAGGAAGGCGAGGCTGTCGCCCGGCAGATCGCCGGAGGAATTTTACTCGGGGTGACGGTTGCCTCGTTGCTTGTGATTGGTTTTGCCGTGTTGTTTGCGCCCGACATCGTGTCTGTGATGGCGAGTAAGTACACCGGCGATGATCGCGCGCTCGCGATTGAGCTTACGCGTTGGCTGATGCCTTTTTTGTTGTGCGTGGCTTGGGTCTCTTTTGCTGAAGGGCTCCTGAACCAACGGGGCCATTTCTTTGTGCCGAAGCTCGCACCTGGACTGGTGAGTGCCGGTATCGTCATCGCGGCGCTTTGGGCCAAGCAGATGGAGACTCCGCCCGTATTTGCCCTGGTCGTCGGCACGTTGGTCGGCGGGCTTGTCCATGTGCTTATTTGCCTTCCCCCATTGTTTTCGCTCTGGGGGCGGGTGTGGCCTTCATTTGCGGGGGTCCGACATCCCAAGTTCAAACATTTTCTTCGGGAGATGGGCAAGGTTGTCGCGATTGGAGTCTTTGCACAGCTGAATATCTTCGTACTTCGAACGGTCGCGTTGTTTCTCGAAGACGGTGCCGTCAGCTGGTATTGGTACGCGAACCGCGTTGTGGATTTGGCACAAGGGGTGGTCGCGATCGCGGTGGGCAGCGCTTTGCTACCTGCGATTACGAAAAACGTGGTCGATCGCAACTGGGACGGTTTCCGTGACAGCTTTGGCTTTGCGGTCCGACTCACCAGTTTCGGTTTGTTATTGGCGGCTGCGATGTTGATAGCCGTCGCGGAGCCCATTTGTTCGGTGCTCTTCCTACACGGCGCGACGACCCCGGATGACGTCTGGCGCATCGCCGAGTTGCTGCGTGCTTTCGTGCCTTACTTGTTGGTGGTCGGCGGGATCAACCTGATCAAACGCGCTTACTATGCGCTTGATGATCGGCGCACGCTCTTGTGGATAGGGGGCGTCGGCGTTGGGTTGACGGCTGTTTTGGGCATTGGGCTTTCACTAGGGGACATGCCTGAATCGATGCGTTGGTTGCCTGGTTTGCCATCTGGTGCGGGACTGGGTGCGATTGGGCTGGTGTGGGCGCTGAATATTTCGTGTGCTGTGCAGTTTGGGTTGTATGTGTTGCGCTTGCGCGGCCAGGTTGTAGGCGGCGCGGGCATCCGCGCGCTCTTTGGTCCGCTCGGAAAGATGTGTCTGGCTGCGCTTCCCGCAGGTGGAGTGGCTTGGTTGATCTGCACTGCATGCGACTGGACGGCGGGCCCCGCGCTGACCAAGATTGTCTTTTTAGGCCTGTCGATCGGGGTGGGGAGTTTGACTTATGCAGGCGTGGCTTGGGTGCTGAAGCTCCGTGAATTGCGCGTTGCTGTAGACCGTATTCGCGCGCGTCTGGGCCGCTAACCCCAGCCGCTTCTCGATGTCGCCTTGAGAAAGATGCGGTTACTCTTTCTAAATGATGCGTTTCTCGATTCCGTGTTTCGTTGTCTTGGCGGCCTGTGCGAGCTCGCCGAGTGCTCCCCCTGAAGAACCTGTAGACAGCAGTGTAGAGCGCGGTGAGTGGACCACGCCGCCACCATCCAAGGTCGACGGTGCGTCGCGGGTCGTCGCGTTTGCTGATGTGCATGGCGATTATGAGGCGACCGTCTCGGTGCTCCAGCTTGCCGGTTTGATCAACGCCGACAAGGAGTGGGTCGGCGGAGAGACCATCGCGGTGCAGACGGGTGATCAACTCGACCGCGGTGATGGTGAGCGCGCGATCTTGGACCTGTTTGAAACGCTAAGTCAGCAGGCCTGGGACGCTGGCGGCGCCTTTTATCCGCTGCTTGGGAACCACGAGACCATGAATGTGGGCTTGGATTTCCGCTACGTGACAGAAGGCGGTTGGGCGGAGTTCGCGGATGTGAAGTACGACGAAAACGCCGCCTATTTATCGTCTTATGACGAGAGCCAACGCGGCCGCGTTGCAGCGTTTTACCCCGGCGGGCCTTACGCGATGATCTTGGCGGGCCACAACCTTGCGATGATGGTCGGTGACACGGTCTTTGTCCATGGCGGCATTTTGCCAAGTCATGCCACGGCGGGTCTTGAGACCATCAACGGTGAGGTCCAAGCGTGGATGCGCGGAGAGACTGTTGAGCCCGATACCTGGACGCACTCTAACGAAGCGCCGGTCTGGACTCGGGGCTACTCGGATGACCCAGACGATAAAGCTTGTGCACAACTCGAAGAGGCCTTGAGCATATTGGGTGCCGAGCGGATGGTTGTGGGGCACACGATTCAGACAACAGCCAACCCCGCCTGTAACGACAAGGTGTGGCGGATGGATGTGGGGATGTCTAGCTACTACGGCGGAACCCCTGCAGCGCTTGAGATCAAAGGCGAAGAGATCACGTTGTTGGATTAAGCGCCGTAGAGTGTCGCTTGATTATCAACCCGGATCTGGCGCGAAGCCGTTCGCGTAGCGTCGTTGCCAAGTGCGCCGGTACGGCCTTGGGATGATCCCCATTTTGGCGAGGTCTTCTCCAAACTCGTACCGCGTGTTTAGGGTCGCGACGGGTTTGCGGTCCAAATTCATCGATATCTCTCCGACCGAGTGGCG
>Ga0163179_10000769_pt1 | contig 22855 bp, 36 predicted proteins | sample AtlANTMetagenome_FD_109643 | JGI IMG/M metagenome (GOLD analysis project Ga0163179, IMG submission 109643) | Marine eukaryotic phytoplankton communities from the Atlantic Ocean - Atlantic ANT 2 Metagenome | ecosystem: Environmental > Aquatic > Marine > Oceanic | place: North Atlantic Ocean...
CAAAAAGAATTTTCAGACAATCATCAACGTCGATACAAGCGACGCAGACGCTATGACCGCTGCAAAAGCGCTGCACAAAGAGTTGCTCGCCGATAATTTCTATACAGCAGCAGAGCGCAACGCAGCTGAGAAGGTACTGGGTCTAAAGAAAACCTCAACCGGCACTGATATTAAAACCACCAAAGATGCTGTCAGAGCCTTAAACAAAGCTGATAACGACAACACCCTGACTGTGGCCTTGGTTGATACGTTTGCAGATAAGTTATCAACGACTGATTATAATGCATATTTCAAACGCGCTATCACGGAAGGCAAAGAAGGCCGCACAGCTGCAAAGGGATTAATTGGAAGCAGACTGCGATATAATGAGTTCAAAGACAGTAACAATGCGCTAGGTGACGCGTCTGACGCTATGTACCAGCAAAGTATGTTTGAACTTGATGACTGGCTGAACACGCCCGGCGAAGGGGCTGGGGCAACCTATCAGGATACAGTAAAGAAAGCGCGTGAGATTATAGCCGCTAATGATGTCGAATATAAACAGATGATGGGCGAAGCGCTTACGTCTTATATACTAGGCCAACAAAGAACGATGCCGGGGTTGCCTTCAGATATCGAAGCCGCAAAAGTATTTTTGCAACAACGATTACAGTCAGATCCGCAAAATCCTTTGACGCTCGGCGTAGTGCAAACAATCAAAAGTTATGAAAAATTGTTGAGGGATTAGCATTGGATTACGAATCAGAACAGCTAAACGCCTACGACGCAGCTGATGCACAGCGCTATCTCATGGGCTCTATTAAAAAGCCTGAGCCAAATCGTGATGATCTGTTAGCAAACAAAGAAGCATTGCCGTCTGGCACTACCCCGGCTGATATGGGGCAACAGTTTTTGATTGACCAAAACTTGGCGGTATCTGAGGAAACGCGCGCAGAAACTGGCGAGGGGATTAGACGCACGATAGTTGGCGGTGTGCGTGATATGGCTCAAGGCGCTATGGATTTGGGCGCAGAGCTGTTGACCGAAGCCGGCGAAGATTTTTTAACACAGTCTGGTTTGACAAGAGAAGGTGCAGAAATACAACTGAATATACCAGCTCCAAGGCTGCCAGAGGTTGCTGAGCCAAAAGGCATGATTGGCCAAATAGCCAGAGATTTTGTGCAGTTCGGGTCTGGAATGGTTGTCTCACCGGGCAGCACAATCCCGAAAGCGGCCATGTCTGACGCCTTTTTTAACCCAGAAGACGGCGGCTTCATCACAATGCTACGAGATGCCAGCCTGTTACCAGAGGCTATGAACTTTTTAGCTGTAGATGTGGACGGCGAATCTGATGCCTCTGACCGCCTCAAGCAACGTCTGATACAAGCTGGGGAAGGTACGATCATAGGCGCCGTTGCTGATCAAGTTATAGGCACCTTGAAACGCATTAAAGATACGCCAGAGCTGTTTCGCAAAGCGGGTGAAACATTAGCCAAGGCCACCAATGCAACGGCACGATTTGCAGATGAGGCTGGCCAAGCAGCTGATGCGCGGATTGCTGAGCGCGCGGCTGACAATAGTGTGACGCTTGCGGCCGGGGCTGACCCAATGCCAGCCGTTGATGCTGCTATATCTGCCGCTGGCAGGGCTGCACGGCGTGATCCGAATGATTCCGCTGGCGATGCAATGGCACAAGCACAGGCGCGATATTTTGAGACAGGAAAGTTTGAGCCGCCAACGGCTGAAAACCCTGTTTCCATTGTACCGCCAAAGCTTGATGAACCCGGCATTATAGCATTTCATGGCTCTGGCGCAGACTTTGATGAGTTCAGGCTTGAGATGATTGGCACTGGTGAGGGCGCACAAGCTTATGGCTATGGGCTGTACTTTACTCAAAGTGAGGATATAGCTAAGTTTTATCGTGATGGTGTAGCGTTTGCACAAACATTGCGTGGCAAGTCTAAGATAAATTATAAAGGAAAGCCGTTTGAGGATTTAGGTGACACGGCTGCTGCTGAAGCTGCACCGCCGTCATATAACGCTATAATGAGCATTGCATCTCAAATGCAAAAATTGACAGGCAGTTTTAGCAATTTATATAGCGATCCGATAAGGCGTGCCAAAACAGCAAAACTGCGTGTTTTAAAACAACTAGACGCAGACATTGAGAAATACACTAAAGCTAGTGAAGTTCCGGGGGCAGAGGGCATAGTTATAGGGCCAAACGGGCCGACATTAGAAAACCTTTTACTCCAAGATTTACAACGGCAAAAGCAAGCGGTCTTGGACATTGATGCCAATGACATAGAACTCCAGACTGGCAAAATGTACAAAGTCGCCCTTGCTCCCAAGCCTGACGAATTGCTGGATTATGACAAATCATTGCGGCAACAGCCTAAATTTGCAAAAGCGTTAAAACCTTTGTATGACGAATATGGGGTTGCTGAAACGGCTGATATAGGCACGTTATTTGAAAGCATAAAAGGTGCGCGCGGCATTTCTGCACGCGATTTGACTGACCGTTTATCTAAGGCTGGCATCCCCGGCATCAAATATCGTGCCGCTGGCTCTAGAGCAACAACCACGGCTGATGAGGCGGCAGAACGCAACTATGTCATCTTTGACGATAAAGCGGTCAAGATACTAGAGAAATACGGCATTGTCGGGCCTGTAGCTGTTACAGCGGCTGGTGTAAAATCAGCGCAAGACGATGATGACAAGGTAGCCAACGCCTCAGAAATGTAGTAAATATAGATAAAGTGGGCGTCCTGTTGGGCGCCTTTTTCTTTGGAGCTTTCATGGCAACACCAGGACAACAAGCAGCCCGTGCGCTACGCACTGGGGGCGTGACGCAATTCGCCGACACTCAGCCCCAGGTAGACGAAGGCATCCAAAACGCCAACGCGCTAAAAATTATTCTGCAACAAAGTAGAAAAGCTGCACCTGGCACAGCGCGTAAGACACTAGAAGACGGCGTGGCTGGCCGCGTCGCTGAGCCTATCACCGAGGGCATTGCGCCAGAAGGCACAACAAGGCAAGCAACACAAGAGGCGCTTGCTAAAGACGCGCTGTCACCAGAAGGCCAGGCTAGGCTGGAAGCATCTGGCGGTGACGCACGGACTGCTATTGCAACGCCCACAGAACGTGAGCTGGCTGACCAGCCAGATCTGTTTGAGCCAGCTGAGCCAGATGTGCCTGTTAATCAGCAAGTGACTAAAAAAGCTCAGATGTCCATGAGCGGCTTAGATACTGTGGCTAGAAGCGAGTCGGCTATTGCTGATCCTGGTGATGCCAATGATCTAATACGCATGGCGACAGAGCCGGGCATGGTCGATGATGGCGTAGGCATTGATTTTAATTTTGACAATTTCGAAGGCGGCGAAGATATCAACCGCGTTGTCAACGCAATGTCAGATATTATCAAAGACCCCATAGAAGCAGAAAAACGTGGCATTGTTACCAACCAAGAAACGCTGGCAAACGCTGGCGAGCTGCTTGCTGATGAGGTTGGTTTTACCAGAAGCATTTTACGCAAACAGTCAGGTAAAGCTCTAAACGCTGAAGAAATGACCGCGCTTAGGATCTTGCTGCAAAGATCTGGTTCTAAGTTGCAGGAAATGGCTGTTCAGATACAAAGCGGTCTAGCTAGCCCCAAGGCTATGGTCGATTTTAGACGGCAGATGTCAATTCATGCTGGGATACAGATGAAGGCCAAAGGCGCACAGACAGAGATCGCCAGAGCTATGCAAGCCTTTAAGATACCCGTCGGCACCCAAGTGCCGGCTGATGTGATGGATGCTATACTGACAGATTCTGGCGGCACCGGGCTTGTCAAGAAAATGGCCAAGGGATATCTCGACGCCTTGGCAGAAGGTGGCCAGGTCAACGCTAATAAATACACAGCCGGCGCGTGGAGCCAGAAAATAGAGGGCGTGTGGATGGAAGTCTACATGAATGGGTTGCTTTCCTATTTTCCTACACAACTTAAAAACGGATTTGGCACACCGCTGTTTATGACCTACAACGTACTGACTGACCTTATGTCTGCAAGTGTAGGCACAGTTTTTCGCACTGGCGCCAGACTAGCTGGACGTGATCCCGATCCAGACGGCGTACATTTCGAGGATGTTTTTGCGCGTGTTCATGGCTTTGGTCAATCTATGGGTGATGCCTGGACTGTAGCCGCTAAGGGATTTGCTGACGAGTCAGCAGCTGATCCATTGCAAAAGGTTGAGGGTGCATCGTTTAGAGCAATAGACAGAGAAAATCTGCAAGGCATACCAGGTATGAGTATAAATAGCGTGGGTAATGCTGTGGATTTTATGGGGCGTGTGATTCGGTTGCCCGGTCGCGGTCTTATGTTTGCTGACGACTTTTTCAAAACAATCGCATCTAGAGGCGCGCTGTATGAAGAATCAGTGCGCGCATATCGCAGATCCAAGCATATGGGGCGCGATGACACTGAGGCAATGGATGACGCCATGATGGTGTTGCTTGACCCTAAGTACGCTACTGATGAAATGGATGCAGCTGGTCGCTATGCAACAATGACCACTGATCTTGGCGATGGCACCATTGGCAAGGTTACTAATGCGTTTCGCGGCAACGGGCTGGGCAAACTGATTATGCCGTTTGCCAAAGCGCCAACAAATACAATTAAGATAAACGCAGAAGGCCACCCGTTAATTCAAGCTATAGGTTTGTTGAACCCCTTTCACAGCAAAACCAGAGATACATTGCTCGGTAAGAACGGGCCGCTAGCTAGAGATCGCGCTTATGGCAGACTGGCAATGGGAACCATGACCATGTACGGCTTCCATCAGTTAGCGCTGAATGGACGTGTTACGGGGTCTTATCCAGTAGATAAGCAGCTGCAAAAGATGCTGCCGCCTAAGTGGCAACCATATAGCTTTGTGTTTCGCGGGGCTGATTTCCCAGTGGACGCTGACGGCGATCCGTTGCCTCTTTATAACAAAGAGACAGGCTTGCCCAATGGTGACTTGATATACATTAGTTATCAAGGACTGGAGCCGGTCAGCGCTTTTATTGGCATAGCTGCTAGTACGGCTCGGCATCAGACAATGTTTGTTGACCCAGAAGACCGGGCTAATCTGCTTAGCGCGGGTACTATGGCAACTATGGAGTATTTCCGTGATCTGCCGATGTTGCAGGGTATAGGCACCATATACAAGGCGTTCCAATACGAAGACCCCAGGATGATCACTGACGGCTTTATGGGTGGTACTGTTGCTGTGTTTCCTGTTCCGTTTTCTGCGGTGGTCAGAAATGTAGAAAAACTAACCGGAGACAACGCGAAGAAAAAGGTCGATCAGCCTTATCAATATTACAGTGTTGAGGATGCGCAACGACTTTATGATGAAAGCCAAGGCACGGATAACCCATATTCAAAAGTGCCATATAGCCTGGTTGGCACTGTGAAAAACTGGCAGGACGCCAGCTGGTCAAAGATGTTCTATGAGCAAGTGGCCTGGGGCTGGGAACAGCAAGTAATGAACATTCCGTATGTCAAAAAGATAGAAGAAAATTACGCGTTTCAATACGATATGCTGGGCGAACAGAAAACCAAAGGGTTGAGATTTGACATTAACCCGGTGGCAGCTGTCTGGTCTAGCGTCACGCCGTTTAAGCTGGCCTTTGGCGAGGATGTAGAGCCGTACCACCGGGAGCTTATTAGACTGGGCGCGCCACTGACAGAAAGCCGCGACAAAAAGAAAATCATGGGCGTGTCGCTCAGTGAGCGCAATCGGGGCGAGCTGACCAGAATTGCCAAAAATGATGTGGCCTTGCCTTTGACCATGGTGACAACCAGAGGCGATAGGCAGCAAGGCCCGGCGGTATACCCGTTCAGAGATTATTTAAAAGTCCTGATGGCGCACCCACTTTATGCAAGCGCTGACGATGATCGACGCAAAAGCATGATTAAGAACGCTGAAGCGCGGTTCTATCGTGCGGCATTGCCGGTGCTGTTGTCTCAGCCAGGTAATCAGGATTTATCACTTAGACTGGCTGAGCGTGATGCGCTAAGACAAGCAGGAGTGCAGTAATGACAGTTTCAACGACGACCAACCGTGCCAGCTACTCTGGCAACGGCAGCACAACCGCGTTTGCTTACGGGTTCAAGATATTCGCAGATGCTGATCTGACGGTTATTATCCGATCATCAGCTGGCGTTGAAACAACCAAGACGCTGACGACACATTACACAGTGTCTGGCGCCGGGACTGACAGTGGCGGCAACGTGACGTTTACCACCGGCAATGTGCCGGCCTCTGGCGAAACTGTCGTGATCCTACGCAAGCTGACACTGACCCAGGCTACAGACTACGTTGCCAACGATCCATTTCCGGCAGAAAGCCATGAAGATGCGCTTGACCGGCTGACAATGATTACCCAGCAGCTCGATGAAGCTGTGGGCAGATCATTGAAGGTGTCGCAAACCAACGTCATTGCCACGTCTGAGTTTACAACTTCAGCGACAGCTAGAGCCAACAAGCTGCTGAGCTTTGACGCTGATGGCGATCTGACAGTCACAGAGGGCAAGATTGATACTGTTACCTCATCTGTATCAGCAGTGTCGGCTGGCGGCGCTCCTACGGCCTCAGCGACCTATACAGCGTCATCTGGCGCACTAGCGTTGGCCTTTGGTCTAGTCACTGGTAATACTGGCGCGACAGGCAACTCTGCTGGTATGCAGCTTACATTTAGCAATAGTACCTCAGACGCTGACCCTGGGGCTGGCAAGCTGGCGTTGAACAACGGCACTGTCGCATCCGTTACTGAAATGTACTTTGATGATGTTGATGACAATGGCGCAGCGATATCTACGTTTGTGCAGAGCTTCGATGATGTTAGTAATGCTACAGCAAGAGGTATTATATCTATCGAAAAAGAAGGTACGCCGGCAACCTTTGCATTATTTAAAGTGACAGGCTCGGTCACAAACGCATCAGGATACTCAAAAGTGCCTGTCGGGCATTTGGCCTCAAACGGGACGTTTAGCAACACTGACGGCATCCGCGTTGATTTTAACTACAGCGGTCAAGATGGTTCGGGTTCAATGACTAGTCTTGCATCTGATACAAGCCCACAATTGGGTGGTGATCTTGATGTTGTGACTTACGACATTGTTAGCACATCAAATAGAAACATTGATATTGTCCCAAATGGCACAGGTGATGTGACGTTGCAAGCTGACACTGTTCAGGTTGGTGATAGCGGCGCAAATGCGACTATCACCACTAATGGCACTGGCGATTTAATTCTAAACACAAACGCTGGGACTAACTCAGGCACCATAACCATTGCCGATGGTGCTAATGGAAATATTAGTGTTACGCCTAATGGCACTGGTCAAATAGCGCTTGGTAATTTTACTTTGGATGCAGACCAGACTGTAGGTTCTAGTCAAGATAATTATGTTCTTACCTATGATCATTCAAGCACTTCATTAAGTCTTGAGGCTGCTGCTGCATCTGGCGGTGCTACTGGTGGTAGCAGCGATGAAATATTCTGGGAAAATGGCCAGAGTGTAACTGCTAATTACACTATAACGAATGGAAAAAATGCAATGTCGGCTGGGCCGATAACTATAAATAGTTCTGTAACGGTTACTGTTGGTTCTGGCGAAACATGGACGGTGGTTTAAATGAGTACATTAAAAGTAAACACGATTCAAAACACAAGTGGTGGCGCTGTTGCTTTAACCAAGCAAGAGGGCGTGAAGGTTTATCATAATGTTAACCAAAACACGATGACTGCTTATAGCTCGCTGAATGTTTCTGGTATCGCAGATGTTTCTGCTGGCACTCATCGAGCAACTTTTACATCAAGTTTTGCAAACGTAAACACAGTAATCACAGCGTCAGCACACGACAGTGGCGCGGCTTGGTGTTTATCACCTGCCTGTGGCGATCCAAACGTCAGTGTAAGTTTGAACACTGCAAATCATCAGGTTCAAGCAGCACAAAATGATGGGACTGTAACCGATATCGACGTTGTTCAGTCAATTGGTGCAGGTACTTTAGCATAACGGAGACTTAGCATGAGTGAGTTATTAGTTGACACTATCAAAGGCAAGGCAACTGCTTCAAATATTACAGTTGGTTCAACACCGTTAGTAAGTGCATCTGCTAATTCTTTAACCGTTCGCGGTGAAGGTAGCGCACAAACAAGTATTCAGCAAGGATTGGCAAAGGCGTGGGCAACTTACACCGATGTAAGTTGGACTATTGGTGACTCCCTAAATTGCAGTTCAGCAAGTGATAACGCTACTGGAGATTTTACTACTAATTTTTCCAATAATTTTGGAAGCATTAACATTGTAAGCGCAGGCACATCTATGTATGGAGTTTATTTCAGCTACTATGAAGGTAGTGGAAATACACACACAACATCGTCCGTTGAATATTATGGGTTGACTGGCGCTGGCGCAAACACAGACGCAAATTATTCATACGGTTCTAGTTCAGGATGGACTTATCACGGAGACTTGGCATAATGGCTGGCACAATTGTAGCGGATACATTGACCCACTCAACCGCAGGGTCTGTTAGCACCGAATATCCTGTGAAAGGTAGTGCAAAAGCAAGAATTGAAAAAACTGGTGATAACTCAACAAACAGAGAAAGTTTTAATGTAAGTTCTCTTTCTGATGATGGCGCAGGAAAATGCGGTGTAAACTTTACATCTTTTTTCTCAACAGCCCGTTATGTTCCAACTGGTTCAGCTTCATTTCTTACTGATTCTCACGATTATCGACAATATTTAAGTATTCTTTATCACAACAACCTTGATGAAACGAGGACAACATCTGAGTGTCATCACGGCACCTGGTCTTCAACCTATGAGGATGCTGGTTCTCAAGGAATCGTTTATTTCGGAGATCTCGCGTAATGGAAACACCAAAGTTTCAAGGCACACATTTATTCGACAGACTTTGCTGGGCAAAAGAAAACCTAGAGTCTTATCAGTCAGACTATCGCGTAGTCTACGAGGACAGCGTTGATGAGTGCGTCAAAGTTCTGAGTGCAGATTTGAACTGGATGGCGTGTGCCCTTCAGGGCGGTATTCTGCCACCTGTGTGGGTGTATCACGAACTGGCAAAGGACGAAGCACAACCTGACTTTAAGAAACACACCAGAGGATATCTGCTTCACCAGACGGAACCAATTGGTCCCCTCACAGAAAAGCAAGCAGTGGAGTATCTCATTCAGAAGGACATACCTCAGCATATCTGGCGAAACTGGAATGAAGGCAACAAACCTAAAATAGTTATCTGCCGCAAAGAGCAGCTACCAGCTACCCGTGAGTGGCGCAACTCTTGGAAAATATCAGACGATTTACAAATCGAAGACAAAGCCGCATAGGAGAAAAATATTATGGCTGTAACAACATACATTGTAGACAAAAATGGCAAGCAAATTGACGCTGCTGATTTAACAAGCAAGCCCAGTGACCGGCATTTCCGTGATGCTTGGGTGCTGTCCGGCAAAGTTATTAGTGAGGACATGACTGCTGCAAAAGTTATCTTCAAAGATAAAATTCGTAGCGTGCGTCAGCCATTACTTGATGCAGAGGATGTAGTTTATATGATGGCACTAGAGGCTGATGATGCGTCTGCAAAGACCGCATCTGTAGCTAAGAAAAAAGCGTTGCGTGATGCGCCAGCCGCATCTGCAATTGACAGCGCAGACACGATTGCAAAGTTAAAAGCGGCTTGGGACACAAGTGTTCTTGGCGATAGTCCTTACGTTTGATGGCAAAGCCAACGGCAGCAACTGTGCAAGCCCAGATAGATACGCATGAGGCAGTCTGTGCGGAGCGTTGGAAAGAAACGATCCTGCGGATCAAACGGATTGAGCATATCCTGATTGGTCAAGCAGCCGCACTGATCGTGCTTTTAGTCGCTGACCGCATCTAACAATAGAGACATATCATGGAGCCTATCACCGTTTTAACGGCAATTTCTGCTGCGTCAAACGCGATAGCATTTATCAAGGCTCGTATAAATGATGTTCAATCTGTTGCTGATATTTCAGACCAAATCGGCACACTGTTTAACGCACAGAAAAAGCTCAACGAGGAGCGCAACAAACAGGCTGGCGTTGGCGATATCAGCTTCAAAGGCTCTATCGACGCGGTGCTTGAATCAAAGCGCTTGGCTGAAGAAATGCAACAAGTAGCAACCTTAATTTGCCTCCGTTGGCCTAAACCAGCTAATCAGCCAAGCACCTGGCAGGAAATTGTCAATCATCATAATCAGAAACTACGCGAGCAAAAGGAAGCGCAGAAGAGGGCGCGTCAAGAGGCTCAAAGAAGGGCCAAGGAAATTGAAGAAACGATTAAAACAACGCTACTCGTCGCCGGTATTATCGCGGTCACGATAGTATTGTTTATATTCTTGTTTGCTGCTGTTGCTCAAAGCAGTGCAGAAGAGATTGTGTTATGACTCAAAAAAAACTGCAAAAACAAAGCAAGTTTGCAGAGTACGATGAAGATGGTGATGGCATTGTCAGCGATGAAGAACTGTCACACATCAAAGATATTAAGAAAACAGAAACTGAACTGCGTAAGCATTTGGCTCAATTGCGAATGGCGCGGTTCACGCTGATTGCGATGGGCGCATTTACGCTTGCGATGTTCTTTGTACCTCTTGAGCGCGTCACAGCGCTGTCCGACATAAGCAATTTATTTTACATATCAGGCGCAGGTATTGTTGGAGCTTACATGGGAACCAGCGCTTGGATGTCGCGTAAGTAATGGACACTTTCATTTTGATCGTTTCCATGTGGGGCTTCACAGGTCAAGAGTGGGCTTATATAGGCCAGCAATCCCTCCAACAGGAAATGTCTGAAACACAGTGTATTTGGCTGAAATCAGACGAGATGTGGCGTAGCAATTACGAGAACGAAAACTTCCGATTTCGTATGGATTGCATGAAGGCTTCTTGCGCGTTTCAAGAGTCGTGTAGCTGATGCCGAGGGTAAACGAAAATACAGAATTATCAATGCCGATCCGCAATTTAATTGCGATGGTGGTTGGGGCGGCGGTAGCAACATGGGCTTATTTCGGGGTGATTGAAAGGCTCAACACAATAGAAAATAAAATAATTTTGATGGAAACAGATTTGGGGATGAATACAGAGTTCCGCATCAAATGGCCTCGTGGCGAGATGGGGAGCTTACCAGCCGATTCTGAGCAATTTATGATGATAGAACATCTTGCAAAAGAATTAGAAAAATTGGCACAGAACATAGAATCTGGCAATGCCCCACATGACCAGCAACAGAAGCTGGTCTTAGAATTTTATAGTAAACGCCTCGATAAAATCGAAGAGAACATTGAAAATTTAATTAACAACAAGAGTAATCGCCAATGATTGAACTTTCATTCGTATTGCTTCTCATGATTGGCGATGAAAAAGTCGAATATACGCCATACGAAAACCTGTCTCAATGCCTGACTGTGCGGCGCAAAATTAAGCGCAATACTGGGCATACAATTGACTTTGATAAAAGGTGGGCCTGCAAACAGTTAAAGGTAAAAATTGAGGCAGGCGAAATAATGGAGATTGTTGAAGAATGATACAGGCTTTAATCGGCCCCATAGCTTCACTGGCTGGCAGTTGGATGGAGAGCAAGGTCGAACAGACAAAGGCAAAAGGCAGAGTCGCCCAAGCGAAAGCAGAGGCTGAAGCTGAGGTGATGAAGGTTGCCGCCACGCATGAGGCTGGCTGGGAAAAGATCATGGCTCAATCCAGCGACAACAGCTGGAAAGATGAAGCCTGGACTATTCTGTTCATTGTCATAATTGCCATGTGCTTTATCCCGTTTACACAGCCCTACGTCGAGGATGGTTTTGCAGCTCTATCTCGCACACCTGATTGGTTTCAGTGGGCGATGTACGCCAGCATAGGCGCGAGCTTCGGCATCCGAGGCATCAAAGGATTTCGCAAATGAACAAAGATAAACTACGCGAAGAGATCGCAGAAGATGAAGGGTGCAAATACGAGATATATTTGGATCACCTTGGTTTGCCAACGACAGGAATTGGTCATTTAATTACAGAGTCAGATGAAGAACATGGCAAGCCTGTCGGCACTGTCGTTGAGCAAGAGCGTGTCAAACAGTTGTTTGCGCTTGATATAATTGTTACTCTTGATGAGTGCAAAGTTTTGTATCCAGACTTCAATGATATGCCCGAAGAATGTCAGCACATTATCGCAAACATGATGTTTAACATGGGCAGACCTAGACTCAGCAAGTTCAAAGGCATGAAAGCTGGGGTTGATGCCCGTGATTGGAACGCCGCAGCCGACGAAATGGTAGATTCGCGTTGGTACACTCAAGTGCCTAACCGAGCCAGACGCTTGGTTGACCGCATGAGGGCATTAGCAAATGGCGACCAAACGTAAAAAGAAATCCGTAAACCTGTCAGTTGGCCGGGGCGAAAAGCGCTCGGTCAAGCAGGGTGGTGGGCTCACTGCAAAGGGCAGGGCTAAGTACAACCGGGCGACCGGCAGCAAACTAAAGGCCCCAGTTACCGGCAGGGTTAAAGCCGGCAGTAAAGCAGCTGCTAGGCGCAAGAGCTTTTGTGCCAGATCCAAGAGCTGGACGGGGCCAAGAGGGAAAGCCGCAAGGCGCAGATGGAAATGCTAAGGAGATCACATGGCATACGGCAAAAAGATGATGAAGAAATCAGGCATGAAAAAGTCAGGTCTAACTGCAAAGCAAAAGACTTTGCCGGCATCCCTCAAAAACAAAATTAAAAAGTCTAAAAAGAAAGGCAAGTAATATGGCGAAGCCCGGCCTCTATACAAACATTCATAAAAAACGTAAGCGCATAGCAGCCCAAAAAGCAGCTGGCAAAAAGCCTGAGCGTATGCGTAAGCCTGGTGCTAAAGGCGCGCCAACTGCCAAAGCATTTAGGCAATCAGCAAAAACTGCAAAGAAGCGCAGAGCCTAAACCCAGTGCCAAGAGCTTTGGCACGCGCCCGTGCCAAGCCAGTGCCAGACTACACGTCATTAGATGGAATATAGCGTCATGGGGTTGACCCATAAGTGTCTGTAATATATCACTTGAGGATATAGCAAGACGCTTTTTTTCAGGTTCGAATCCTGTCGCGCTCACCATTCTATATGGTGTTAAGCCACTGAAAGCATTAGCTTTTGGTGGTTTATTTTTTTGCCCCAGTGCCAAGCTGGTGCCAAAGATAACGTAAAAAGTCGCGAGAGTAACGGGATTATCCCTTGAACTTGACGGAATACGTCACTATATTCGTATTGTAAGGTCAAGCAAAGAGGAGGTAGACCATGGAAGATTTATTCAACGGAATGTTCAGCATCACTCGCAGAGTTAAGAAGAAGGCTCCGCTTGGCAAACTAACTTACATTGCCGATTTTAGTTACGGATCGGCTTGTGGAGAGATCATTGCAAAAAATGGTCACGGTATGTGGGTGGTTGATGTGCCTATCCTTGAACAGACAGAACGCGGCGAGGAGTGGTGCGGTGATTTCACAAGCCATGAGTTTAAGACACTAAAGGCTGCAAAAAAGTTTTGCAGAGAACAAGGTGCCATGATCTCGACTGAGAGATATTAGGGGAGAGTAAACATGATGGACATAGAAATTAAAAAATACAAGTCGCGTGAGAAGTTAGGCAAAGCTGCGTTTTGCGTGGACACCAGGTCTATTGTTGCTAACGGCAAGCGCGAGTTCTTTCACACAAAGCAAGAGGCTGAGCGGCACGTCGATAAGATCAAGGCAGAGCTGACACCAAGCACAGCAGCTGCATGGGACTGGGACTTTGATATGCTGTACAGCAATTTCATAACCCACATCACAAGCCAGCATGACAAGGGTGACATGACCACGTCATCGAAGTTAGAAAAAGAGCGCGATGCAAAATTGTTTGTCGGTCTTACTCTTGACGGCAAACCTGTCGGGCAAAGCAAGGTGCGTGATCTCACAACCGGGCATATGCGGTTGCAGATTGTTGAGCAACTGCGGGTCGGTCGCGCTAAAAAGACTGTCGATAATATCCTCGGTTCGCTTAGATACTTTATGAGCTACTCTATTGATTCTGGTTGCCGCAACAGTAACCCAATGACTGATGTAAAAGGCAAGGGCGACAAAGCAAAGCCGGCAAAAGAGATTAAGCAGATACAGCCTGACGTGATTAACGCAATCATTGATGCAATGCCTGTTCACTGGGCTTTGCGCGCTAGGTTTTCTGCAACTACTGGTCTGCGTCAGGGCGAGTTGCGCGCGCTGACTTGGGCTGACATTGACTGGGGCAAGCCTGGTTATGTTCACGTCAACAAGGCAGTCAAGCACAACAGCACTGAGGTTGGTGCGCCCAAAACTAAACGTGGCATACGCAAGGTTCCGCTGCACCCGGACGTAAAACAGTCTTTGCAAGAGCTGTATTTATTGCTCGGCAGACCAGCTGATGACGCGCTAGTTTTTACCGGCAGATTCGGTGACCCGCTCGGCACAAATGTATTTGCTAAGGTGCTGGGTAAGGCGTGTGAGCAAGCTGGCGTTGGACGCATCAGGTGGCACGATCTGCGCCACTACTATGCCAGCCGTTTGCTGCAAAAGTTTGGCGCTGACTGGTGGACAATCACAAACCTTATGGGTCACGCCAGTATCAGCACAACATCAGACGTTTACGGCCACTGGCTTGACGATAAAGATCGTGACGATAAGATTGCTGACGGTATAGCGGAAGCGTTCTAATCACATCCTACTCTTGACCGCATTAACAGCCGCCGCGCTTACCAGAAAATATCGCGGCGGTTTCTTCCCAGCCTTTGCGTTTATATAGGTGCGTGTATGCTTTGCGTTTGCTCTTGTCGCTTTTATGGGCTCAATGTAAAGCGCTCGCTGATTCAGCCGTTGCAATTCTAGCTTAAACTCTTCCACAGTCATATCTGCGGCGTCACGCATTGTCCGTCACCAGTCTAATATTGAACTGATCATCGAGCGTGGCACGGCTCACATAGATTGCTTTGCCCGAGCGTATAGTCGGAACCTTAGCGTTTTCTATGAGGCGCCTGGCGCGCTTGTATGCGGCATGGCTATCATCATTGAACAAATACACAGCTGCTTCCGGCAGCGTCATGAGATTTTTGTCATCCATTTTTTGGCTCATTAGCTATAAGGGAAAATGATGCAACTTTTGGAAACTGCCGGACATCCGTCTCGTTTGGTATCCGGCGCGTGATGCTGATGCCCAGCTCCACACCGGCTTCAAAGATCATGGTGTGGATCTCATCACAGATTTCCCGTTGCTCGTCTGTCATAGGTGCAAAGCGCCGTGTCTCTTCATTAAACTCAGTGCGAAACTGAATAAAAGCAGAGCTTTGATATTCGACCGGGTTGCCATCATCGTCAGCCATCGAAATGTCCTGACGCATTTTAAATTTACTTCTACCAAAACCTGGCATCATCTCTCTCCCGTGTTTAATTCGTCGTGTTTTTGTTGATAAAAATCACCAAGCGTTGCGCTCAGCTCGCGATCAGCTTCTTTGAGATCATCACGTTGTTTCTGTGTTTTGCGTGACCACATCAACAGACCTATCTTTTTGTTGATCTTTTGCAGCGCGACCATCTGTTCATTGACCCACTGCGACCAGATGTCTGGATCAAATGGTATTTCTTGTACCGGCGGGGCTGGCGGCTTATCGGCTTTGGGTTTGTCAGCATCATGTGCCTCACGCTCATCAACGATCTTGTCGTTACGCCTGGCCTTGTCGATTTCGTTGTCCGACGCAAACTCGCCGCCATGTATGCCAAGGTTAGCCAGAGCGCGCCCGTAGGCGCTGGTCTCTGTATTTTCTATGCAAGCCATTTTGTTGACCGGGTTACTGCCGCGCAGTTCTTCAGCCCAGCCGGTGGCAACGACAAATCCGTCACGCGATCTGATGGTTGCTTTGATTACAACGCGCTTACCATCATCAACGACAATGTCTGATTCCATGCCCAGCTGGTCGCCAATATGCTTGCGAAACACCTCAACACGTTGTGCGACTTGTGTGTATTTACCGCCGCCTTTGACAGTGACCTGATCCATTTCAGCCACCGCTGCTTGTATTTTTATTATGTCAATCATCCTTACCCCTCAAAAACTCAGCACCAGCTGGTGTGATTTGCCACACGACTTCTGGCCGGTTGCGCTCATTTAGTTTTCGCTCGCCACTATCTTCAGCAAGCCCCATGTTTTGCAGCTCAGTCAGGCGAGGCTTGACGCTGTAGAGCCAAGCGGTCATTTTGTCAGCAACCTGACTACCAGTTAGGCCAGACGGGGCTGCGGCGAGGCTTTGCAGGGCTTTGAGCCGTAGTCCCGTTACCTTTGGTGCTATAAACTCAGCGGCCATCCGCTCAGTATCTTTCGCGTTTTTGTGAACCAGCGGTGGCCGGTTAAAATCTAGCTCTGGCTGGCTCATCATGACGGGCTCCACCAGGTCGGATCGACAAACAACATTGTCAAAATGAAATACATTATCATCATCAGAATGACCCAAACGACAGTGTTCACACCCTCTCGTAACCATAATTTCATGCTATCCCCCATAATTTTCTGGCTTCTGCCAAATAGGTTTCGGGTTCAGACCAGTAAATTGCAGACCAGTCTGGCGAGACTAAGCTCAGCAGCTCATCTTTTGTGCTTGCTGAGCGCAGTATATTTTCAGTGGTTTTGTGGTATTGCGTTGTGTCGCGGATGATGTCTGCCAGAAAATCATTACGCAGCTCTGGCGCATTGTCCGGGGTGAACACCATGTAATCCGAATCGTTGGCATAGACTAGGAAGGGCGGCTGGTGGCCGTTCAGCTGCCAGAACCCGGCACACTGAAACACATTGTTCATATCGAACATACCAGTCAGCGTTTTAGGCAAACTGTGCTTTTGCCAGCCAGACTTTGACTTGGCACTTGGCTTAGACCATTTTGTTTTGAGATCACCGCGCCGGTTATAATCTGGCTTAGTGTGGTATGGCAGGGCAAGACCGGGGAAGGTATCAAGCAGCTCTATCTCACCCAGGATTCGGTTGTCGCTTGCCATAGCTTCTTGCAAACCAAGCACCGCGTGTTCTGCAACCAGAGGTAGCTCTTCTAGATACTTTTCTTTCTTGGCCTGATCCAGCTCATCGACCGGCTTATATTCCTGCATCTGTTCAATGCCGGCATGGGTGGCCGCGGCCATGTCAAGCGTCTCGCCGTCTTTGTCCATGACAAGGCGCAGATCGCACACAGTTTGCACTGAAACGCCGCCTTTCATATTGGCGCTACCACGCCCGTCACGCAGCCTATGCAGCGTGTCTTTGGCTATTAACTTGTCTTTGTCTGAAGCGCTTTTATCGCGCAGCGTGTCGTAAGCTTTATCGATCAGAGGACGGACGTGCGTCTTTTCAAACAGGTTTTTAGCCCTGTCTTTCGATCTCTGATTACTGTGTGTGATTACATTGTGGCGTAAAGCCCACTCAGGCACGTCATGTTTCATTGCGTCATATCCTCTGATTTGTGAGGATATGCGTATCAGGTGCGACGGATTACGTCAAGTCACTAATGTTTATTTGTCGTTATACTTGGCTCGAACTACAGTCATGCCACGCAGCTTTGGTCTGTGGGTCACGCCGATTGATGGGGTTGCCCACACCAGTTTTTGGTTTTTGAGGTGGTAATTCAGATCGCCGTTCTGGATTTGGTATACGCCGCCAGGCTCTGGATACAGCATACCCGCGACAAGATGAGTTTTGTTGCCTAAACTATCTGTGTACGGCTCTTCCAGAAAACAAAATGACTCGCGTTGAATACAATCGTCAGAGACATATTTTTCTAGAATCGGGTCGAGCATTATATACTCTAGTGCTCGAAACCAATATTGCCAGGGGCCAGTGTACGCCTTGTCCACAGACCATTCTAGGATCGCGCTGTTGTACGGCAAATGAGTATGTGAATAAACTTTGTCACATAGATCAAGTTGTTGCATTTTGGATGAATAAATCTCACGGCTGACATGGCCTTCAACGTCTATGTGACAATGGCCAATTATCGGTGTTGGTATTGCCTCAAACATTACTTCAAACGCAGAACATTGAAGCACCTCAGCGTAATCTTCAGCCAAACCCAAGGTCAGTCCGATTTTACCAGATATATGGCGAGAAACAGTCTCAGGCGTCAGCCCACCATTCGGCATTGCCTCACCGCACTCTTTCTTTGTTAAGCCGCTACGCTTGATCATTTCATTCAGATTGTTTGGCATAAATGACATTGTAACACCTTGTCTGTTTCGGTTAAAACATTTTTATTTAGTTAAACCTCTGGACGGAATAAGTCAAGTCATGTAATTAAATACGTATGATTTTAGACACATTCCGCAGACAAAAGGGCTGGTCATACAGCGAGCTGGCCAGGCAAGTGGATGCCAGCCATGCCACTGTGGCGCGGCGCTGGTGCTTACCATTTGATCATAAAGACCGGCTGATACCCAACGAGCTTTTCATGGATCGCATTGTTCTGTTGAGCAACGGAGAGGTCATGCCAAATGACTTTTATCTGCGACGTGACTGAGGATGAGCTGCAAAAACAGGTAGCCAGCTGGCTGCACTATGCGCTGCCACCCGGTTGTATCTTTCATCACAGCCCGAATGAGGGAACACGCCATGTGGCGTTCAAGCGAAAATTAAAGCTCATGGGAACCAAGTTTGGCTGGCCAGATCTTGAAATATTTGTGCCTGGGGATGAAAGCAAGGTCGGCATCAGCACGTCGGTGTTTATAGAGCTGAAACGGCTCAAGGGCGGCAAGCTAACACCAAACCAGGAAGAGATGCGGAACCGGCTATTGTTGGCCGGGTGCCACTGGGGCTTGGCCCGGTCGGTCGAACAGGTACGCGATATCTTAGAGCCCATCGTAAAGTTAAGGGCAGGGATCTGATGGCGATTGTGCAGATCTTAGAATGGCCGGAGCTAAGTTTCCAATGGATGGCTGAGTGCGAGCATTGCTTGGACAAAGGCGGAGATATCGCTGGGTGCCATGAGTGCGATTACAAAGGATATCGGCGGCTCACTGAGGATGAAGAAGAGCGTGTGGGATGATGGCTCACGTCGATTTGTGTAGTGGTATTGGCGGCTTTGCTCTTGGCTTTGAATGGGCTGGTTTATCAAAGCCTGTCCTGTTCTGCGACATCGAGCCGTGGAGCCGCAAGGTATTAGCAAAGCATTGGCCTGATGTGCCGATTGCTGAAGATGTAAAGGAGTTAGCCAATGACCCAACAAGACTTGTTCCAGACTGCGACATCCTCACAGCCGGATATCCCTGCCAACCTTTCTCAGTCGCCGGAAAGCAAAGAGGCACAGAGGATGACCGCCACATCTGGCCGTTCATTAGCCAAATTATTGCACACAAAAGACCCGCTTGGTGCGTTCTCGAAAATGTTTATGGTCACGTTGCCTTGGGTCTCGACGAGGTGCTTGCTGACTTGGAAGCCCAAGATTACGCCACGAGGGCGTTTATTGTGCCAGCTTGCGGTGTCAACGCCCCGCACAGACGCGACAGGCTCTGGATTATTGCACACACCAACAGCCACGGCGAACCAGATGTCACCCGATTTGCTGAAGAAGGGCAGCGGCTGGGGCGTTCCCCGAAAAATGATGCCAACCCCGACAGCCAGCGATCACATAGAGCGGAACAGCACAAGCAAAGAAGTGGTGAATCCGCTGACAGGCAAAAGCGTGAGTTTGGATCGGTTTGTGAAGATGTGGCCGACACCAGGAGCGAGAGACGCGAACCCAGCGGAGGCAGTCGAAAAGTGGGAAGCGCGCAGAAAAAAGAAGGCGGCAGAGGGGATCAATTTGATGTTTTCTCTGCGTCAAGCAACAGCCTTGTGGCCGACACCAATGGCGAGGGATTACAAGGACACACCAACGCAAACAGACAGAGGCTTGGGCAGTCGAGACGACAGCAAATTACCGATCAGAGTTTTTCGAGAAGAAAAGAAAATGTGGCCGACACCGACAGCGAACGAGGACGCTTGCGGTACACCCAACGGCAAGATGCAGAAGATGCTGGGCAATCACCCAGAGGTCAGAAACACGGGGGTTGGGACTTTGAACCCTCAATGGGTCGAATGGCTGATGGGCTATCCGAGGGGCTGGACAGATTTGACGGATGGGAGCGAGAGCCAGAAGACATCCCAAGAGTAGCGACAGGCGTCAAAGACCGCGTGAGCCGCTTGAAGGGGCTTGGGAACGCGATAGTGCCTAGCATAGCGATGCAGATCGGGCTGACGATCAAGGCGGTTCGTGATGAGTAGGCAAAAAGATGATTGGTATCCGACGCCGCCAGAGGCTGTTCATGCGTTACTGAGCAATGAGCGGTTCAATAAGACTATCTGGGAGCCGGCAGCTGGTGACGGCGCCCTGGCTGAGTGCTGTGAAAAGGCTGGATACAAAGTGGTAGCAACAGATCTAAATGACTATGGCTATTGTCAGTCCGGGGTTGATTTCTTGATGGAGCAAAGGCGTCGGGTCGATCATTTAATTACAAACCCGCCCTACAAGCTCGCTGAGGCGTTTATAAGCCATGCAATAGCACTAGGATGCACCAAACACGCTTGGTTGCTGCGCCTGAGCTTTTTAGAGGGGATACAGCGCTATTGGCGTTTATTCTCGATGAATCCACCGGCCAAAGTCTATGTGTTTGCCCGTCGCTTGACGATATGGCGCGGTGATCAAGAGGTGAGCGGCTCCGGCACGACTGCTTATGCCTGGTTTGTATGGCAAGCAGATCATCGTGATGACCCAGTGGTTAGGTGGCTTACATGAATTACGAACAAGCCATGCAGCTGGCAAGGGCTGATTATCGGCGCTCAATATTGGACGGCATGGGCTTGTTTATGATTGCCGAGGCTTGGGGCATCAAGCCCTGGGCTGTCACGCAATATGGCGGTTATGGAGTGTTAACAGAAGGCTATGTGTTGAGTGAGATGGCCGGGCAGATAATGGAGATGGATCTTGGATCAGGAACAATGGCCGCAGAGGTGCTGTATCTGCCAGGCATATCACGACAGATTGCTGGGGACATGGGTCATTCTGGGCAGCGGCAAGCTGGTTTGCGCCAATGATCGGTGCTGGAGAGAAGCAGTCAGGATTGCAAGTGACGCCCGTGACGTTGAGGGAAGCAAATAAATTTGTGTTGAATTTCCACAGACACAACAAACCAACACAAGGCGGCAAGTTTGCAATCGGCGCAGTGAATGATGGTAATCTGGTTGGCGTGGCGATTGTTGGCCGGCCAGTGTCTGCTACTTTGCAGGATAGTTTGACGGCAGAGGTCACAAGGGTCTGTGTGATTGATGGTGCGCCTAAGAATAGTTGTAGTTTTCTCTATGGTCGTTGCTGGCGTATTTGGCAGCAAATGGGTGGGCAAAGAATAATTACATACACTTTGCAAAGTGAGAGCGGTGCTAGTTTGCGCGGGGCTGGCTGGAATATAATTGCTGACGTAAAACCGACTAGCTGGGACAGAAAAAGCAGACCGCGTGAATGGCAACCGATTTATGGACAGTTAAAATTTAGATGGGAAAGGGGGCTTGACAGATGAAACGGGTATCATGTAGTTCCAATGCTAAGCAGTCACAGCAATCACGGATTGCATCTGCTGATCAAACCATAAATAATTTACTTAAAAAACAAGCTCTGCACTGCAAAGCAGTGTATGTCCAAGCTATATCTAGGTCTAAGATAGATCCTGTTGCTGAGCTTGAACGTAGAGTCATGAAAAGGCTTAGACCTAGATATAGCTTAGAAGCGTTCAAAGAGCTGCAAAAAGCTCTAAATGCCATGTCTGCGATAGATCGAATTGATTATTTGCACAAGCTACAGGATAAGCTCAATGGACGTGGCTAGGCTTAACGAGCTGTTCATGGAAGCAGCAGAGACAGAGCGCAAGCTACCAGCTGCTATTCGCAAGCAAAGGATGTCTGCATGGCCAGACTATGTCATGGAATGGCAAGCATACGGGTACAATGCATTTGAAGCACCCAGGCTGAAAGCTACGCCAGACCAGATCACAAGATATGACAAGGCTGTTGGCTTAGCTGTTACCAAGCTCGATGAAGAGGACAGGCGCCTTGTCTGGGCTGTAGCTCACAGCGCTGCGTTTAGAGAGCGCGGCCCATCATGGACAAAGCTCGCCAGAATCTTGCAGCTCAACGATCCAAGGATAGTCAAACGGCGCTACAAAGATGTATTGATTAGATTGTATTATGTGTTGTGACATAATTAGTCAAAGCACTTGACGCGAATGATCTAAAAGTAGTACAGATTCTTATACGCTGCACTATATGTTGCGTAAATCCTCCCTAAACTTGAACCTTACAAGCTGGCTCAGCCTGGCAGTTGCTATGGCTGGGTCAGTTCTTTTGGATGGCAATGGCTAAACGACGCATCACAAAAACACAGATGACAACGATCTGCGAGCGGATTGCAGACGGGATTAGTCTGACACGCATCTGCAATGAAGATGACAGCTTGCCATCATGGCGTACAGTATTGCGGCACGTTCAAGAGGATGAAGAGGCTTATACGAGCTATAGGACAGCCAGAGCTTTGCAGTGCGAGGTAATGCGTGACCAAATCATTGATCTTGTTGAAGCACCATTGCCTGACGATCCCAAGCTGGCCATGGCTGAGGTACAGCGTAGACGATTAGAGGCTGATCACAAGGATAAGCACATCAGGCAGATGCAACCATTGGGCATCAGAGACAAAGCGGATGACAAGCAGCAGCAGAGCGGGACTGTGACTTTGACGTGGGGCAATGCTGAAGCTGTAGTGATGAATTGATATATATAA
>Ga0163179_10000770_pt1 | contig 22849 bp, 28 predicted proteins | sample AtlANTMetagenome_FD_109643 | JGI IMG/M metagenome (GOLD analysis project Ga0163179, IMG submission 109643) | Marine eukaryotic phytoplankton communities from the Atlantic Ocean - Atlantic ANT 2 Metagenome | ecosystem: Environmental > Aquatic > Marine > Oceanic | place: North Atlantic Ocean...
AGAGCTTTCTAAAAAAGATTCAGAACAGTTTATTAAAAGAAAGACTCAGCTAGCCGAAGGTAAAAGCAGAGTAGTTAAAGAAGTGGTAAAAGGAGACTGGCAGTGTAGCTATTGTTCCTACAGAACCGTCTGTTACACGAATAAAGAACCAAATGATTTAGTGAGTGTTGTATGACAAAATTTTTTAAAATAAAGTATGCAATAAACCGCACTTATCATGAGTGCGGTCCTTATTGCTCATTTCAAAACGCAGTAGATGCTTTAATGAACTTATTGCCTTCTATCTCTTCTGTAGAAAGCAAGAACAACAAGTTTACTTACTCAGCAGAAATACATGAATGCGTTTTAGACAAAAACGGAAATCATAAAACAATAGATATTCCACTAACGGAGAACAAATGTCAGAGATACAAAATGAAACAAAAGCAACATTTAAAAGTTGCTTAGATCAAGAAGTACTATCTAATGATGACGTATTACTGCTCCCTCAATTAGGAGTGATCTCTTCAAGATCTGAAGCTGAAATTTCACCATTTATTTACAGTTCCCCAATGGATACTGTTACTGGGTATGATTTAGCTAAAAAAATGTTAGAACTAAATCAGTATCCAGTAGTATGCAGATTTTTACCAGATGAATGGATAAAATGTTTGAAAAGCTTTCATGATAATGAAAACATATTTTTTGCAACAGGATCTAAGAAAGAAGATGCTACTATTTTAATAGGAGCACTAGCTACTTTAGATAAGGAAGTCGCTGTAAATATAAACATAGACGTAGCACATGGAGACACAATCGAAATGCATAAGCTGTACTCTTGGTATAGTCAGCAAAACTATGTAAATAAAATTATGTCTGGCACAATTTGTAATCCTCAAGGAGCGGTAAGAGCTGCAAGAAGTGGCTGCACACATATTAGGCTGGGAATAGGTCCAGGTTCTGCTTGCACAACTAGGATTATGACTGGCTGTGGGTTGCCGCAGCTTTCCACTGTATACATGGCCCACAGAGCACTTCAGAAAGAAGGCATTAGAGATAAAGTGGTATTAATAGCAGACGGAGGAGTTAAAAATCCTGGTGACGCTATTAAGTATTTAGCTGCTGGAGCAGACGCAATTATGATGGGTGGAGTTTTTAGCAAAACAGAAGAGTCCTACGGCTGGAATGATCAAAATGAAAAAAGTTATAGAGGTCAAGCATCTGAATCTTTTCAAAAAGATACTTTTGGAAAAGCTAATATTTGTCCAGAAGGAGCTACAGGCCCAGTAATAAAACCAACTACAACAGTTAAAAAAGTTGTTGATACATTCCAAGGCGGGATGCAATCAGCAATAAGTTATTTAGGTTTAAAGACTAGTACAGACTTAGATCCCGATAGAGTTTATTTTGTTAGAACTACTAACTCAACTCTTAGGGAGAGTCTGCCACATGGAACATAAACTTCTTTGCACAGGTGACCCTATACTAGACGTTTATATTGATAATAAAAACAATATGAACACATTCAAGGGCGGAGCATTGAACGTTTATGATAATTTATTAGCACTGCTAGAAGAATATTGGTCTTCTGGCGGTGCTAATTCTTTTTTATTCGCTTATCCTAATGATGGTGATACTACACCTGGGGATATATTCGCTCATTATACGATTGTAAGAACTCCATTAGAAAAAGAAGGTGTTCACCTTGTTTCAAACTATGAGAAAGATATTTTCTATGAGCCAAGTGGAATAGCAGAGCTCATAGTAAAGTTTCAACCCACTATCCTTGTCTTAGCTGATTATAACAAAGGCACACTTACAGCTACTTATGATATTCAGCTTCCAGAAATACCAGTAGTCATAGTAGATTCTAAATATAGAAGTCTAGATTTAGACTGGCTCTCTACTTGTGGCTACAAGATATGGCATGCAACAGGAGAAGAATATGATGAAGATTGGGCAGAAAATTTTGATTTAGTTTTTTGGACTGATGGACCTTCTCCAGTGCGAATAATAAAAAATAAAAAAATTATAAAAATTCTTGATGTTCCCTCTGGAACAAAAATTATTAATACATGTGGATCAGGCGACACTTTTACAGCAACAATAGCAGCTTGTATTTTTGCATATAAAAATCTATCAAATAATTCTTTAATAGATTATGCAAAATTTGCTATTGAAGTTTGTCAAGATGTTGTATCAATGCCTTACACGTCTACTACAAACAAAAGGATAAAAAAGGAATGTACATTACAAATTTAGAAGAAGTCGTACATGTCTTAAGAGCAAGATTGAGAGATTATCTTGTTATTAAATTGGGTATTAGAGCAAATGCAAGAAAATTCAAATGCTTTGTTCATAACGATAATGATCCAAGCATGTACTTCAATCCAAAAACAGATGATCAAACAGTTAAATGCTTTTCGTGTGGATGGTCTGGAGATATATTTGCTGTTGCAGCAATATTGGAAAATCTACCATCTTCAGGTCCAGAGTGGATAACTCAAACTATACCTTCCTTAGCTGAGACTTTGAACATCCCTATAAAACTTGGAGAGCCATCTTTAAACGATAAAGAAAAAGTTAAGTTTTATAAACTTACACAAGACATATGTGACATAATCTCTATAGATCCAGAACACGATGAATCGGAAGCATTAGATTATGCAAGAAAAAGAAACTGGGTACAAGATACCCTAACTCTTGGTTCTGTAGATGAAGATGAACTCATAGCTAAATTAGCAGAAAGAGGCTGGGATGCTAACGAAATAAACAGGTCTATGCTAATAAGAAATAAATATATTTCTTATTTTGGAAAAGATAAAATTAATTTTATAGTAAGGGATCAGCGTGGACGACCAGTTGGCTTTATAACAAGATCTATTTCTGACTCAAATGGTTCAAAGTATATAAATACTTCCGAGAATCCTATCTATGATAAAAGCAGAGCCTTGCTTGGGTTAGACGTAGCAATAAAAGAAGGGAAAAAGTCAGGCATATACATAGTTGAAGGTCCTGGTGATTTAGCTCAGCTTCATAGACTAGGAATTACGAACGCTGTAGCTGTTTGTGGAACAGCATTTACTGAACAACATTTACTAATTTTAAAAAGCTTAGGAATAAGAAAGCTTTTCTTAAGCTTCGATTGGGACAATGCAGGGTATTTAGCAACTCAAAGAGTGCTTGAAAATACATTAAAAGCTACAAATGGTGTATCAGCATTCATAGTGATGCCACCAGAGAACCCATGTAAAGATCCAGACGAATGCTTATCTTCATCAAAAGATCCAGACGATTATTTAACCTTAATAAAGACACCTGCTTTTGAATGGATACTTTCTCAAGCTTCTGAAAATGATTCACCAGATATTATTTGCTCTAGAATGATTCCAACAATTGCTGCTGAAGAAGCTGCTGTTAAAAGAGAAATGCTTATTGAAACATTAGCTCAATTTACAAACGTTTCACATCAAGCTATTAGTAGCGATGTTATGTCATTGCGAAGCAACAAGTATGCAGAGAGATTAGATAAGCTTAAATTATCTGCAGATAAATATCTCCAAGCAGTTACTGAAGATCCTGACAATATCAAAGCTCACGTTGGTAATCATGAGCAAGACCTCAATAGGATAGAAAAAGAATACAAAAAGAATACTGTTGGCATTAATTATCAAATAGCTAGATTTGAAGCAATACAAGAGCTCAGAGAAGTGAACGAAAATGACGAAGATATGGCTTCATTTAAAATGGGAGCTTTTTCAGTTTTTGAGGACGCAATGAGTGGAGGAATGAGTTGGACTAGAGGGTGCTTAATTTATGTAGGCGGAAGAGCGAACAGTGGTAAAACAGCAGTCTGCTTATACATTGGTTGTGATATAGCGCTTAGTGATCCAAATGCTTTAGTTATAATACACTCAACAGATGATTCTTATGAGCAAATTGAACCTAGAATAAAGACAAACTTATATAAAATAGTGAATCCTACAGGTCCAAAGCTTACCATAGGTATGGTGGTTCAGCCTCATGTATATTTGACTTCTATGGATCAAAAATATCATGAAGCATATGAACAGGCTAATTCTATTTTCAGAGATTTAATAAGTGAAGAAAAACTTATCATTGTAGACGCAGAAGATGGAGCCACCTTGACAGTGCTTGAAAGAAACTTAAGGTATTATAGGCAAAGGTATCCAGAAAGAAAGATTATGGTAATATGTGATAACACACATAACTATATGGATTTTATGAACTCAGATCAAACATCTAGAATGACACAAATATCCAACCAGCAAAAATCTTTATGTACAAAATATCATGCTTGCTTTATAGCTACAGCAGAGTATAGGAAGAACATGCCTATGGACAATTCAAAACTAAGGTTACCAGTAGACGATGACCTAGCTGATGCAAGAGCATTGATGTATAGGCCGAATGCTATTTTCCATGTATACAATGATATGCATGATAGAAAAGAGCATGCTGAAATCTTTTGGACTGATGAAGAAGGTAAAATCAACCCAAGGCTTTTATTGCATTTTACAAAGAATAAAATCTCTGGTTATAAAGAAAAACTTGTGTTAGACTTAGATCCTAAAACAGTTTCTCTTAAGCCAAAAAGTAACAAGATTGCTCTAACTGAAGCAGAAGATTTTAGAGATGCAAAAGAACAAGGAAGAGTACAGACAGATGGTACTAACCTAGTATATATACAAGCAACAGAATTCAATGAAGCACAAAAATAATACAGTTCAACCTACTAGTACGCAGCCCCTGGTCTTGACCAGGGCTGCTACTGGTGCTGGTAATTCTAAATATACAATAAGCGGACCAATAACACCTGGAGTCATAGAGAAATCATGGGGAAAGGAAATAATTTATCAAAACCATGATAAATATTGTACTAAACAATTAATAATTAATCCTGGAAATTCTACTTCCATGCATTTTCATATAGAAAAACATGAAACAATGATAGTAGTTTCAGGAACACTTACAATAGAGTATATAAATAATAAAGAAACATATGAAATAGAAGTAGAAAAATATAATTCATTTGTTATAGCGCCAGGGCTACCGCATAAACTTAAATGTTTGAAAGAAAACTCTGAACCTGTTAGAATAATTGAGTGTTCAACAAAACATTTTGACAACGATTCGATTCGTATAGGATAAACATGAGAGAACAAGACTTAGGAATTTACTGTGTTGATGATAAGAAATTTTATTACTTAGAATCAGGCACAGTAATAATTTCAAATACAGTAGACAGGCTTAAAAAAGCTTTGTTAAAAAGAAATGTTATAGATTTTAACCCTTCCTCATTTATGGATACAAATAAATACAATGTTATTACTTGTAGGGAAGCAAAATTATCAAACTATGAGATGGAACCAATCTTCATTTCAAAGCATGTCGAAGAAGTATTTAAGAATACCTCTGAAAAAGAAGACAAATCATCTAGGTGGACTTAATGTTAAAAGTTAAATCTTGGCTTTCTTGCTGCTGGAAACAAATAAAAAAACTGCCAGAATGGAGTCTATTTTGCTTTCTAATTTTAGGTTCAGTAATTTTCTCCTTGCTTAAAAGATCTTCTAATCAAAAGAAAATTATAAAAATTCAAAAAGAAATATCTGATATAGAAAAAGATAGAAATGATAATGTAAGAAATATAATAGAGGAATCTGAAATTCAAGAAGAACTCCTTAAAAAAGAATTTCAAGAAAAAATAGACTCTTTAAAACAAGAAGAAGAAGAGTTGCGAATTAGTGCTAACAAAGGTCCTGCAGCTATAGCAGCAGAATGGAACAAATTTTTACTTAAAAAAAATGACACCTAAAATAATATCAATAATTCTGTCTTTAAGCATAATAACTTTTCCTTTGAAAAGTTATAGTAAACCAATAGAAAAATGTACAGAAAGTATTGCTGTTACAAAACCTTGTGAAGGTGTGCTATTGCCTCAAAGCGCAGCTTCGCAAGGTTTAAATTGTTTAAAGATTGACCTTCCTAAAATAAAGTTACAATTACAATTAGAAAGAGACCTTCACTCTGCAAGAGAAGAAAGGCTTAAACTCTTACTAAAGGAAGAGATAACTAGAGGAGATCGATTCTTTAAACTTCATAAAGAATCAACAGCAATACTTGATAAGCCTTGGTATGAACATCCAGCTTTATGGTTCACCATAGGTTTTGTCGTAGCTACAGGTACTACTGTAGGAATTACTTATGCAGTAAATAATCCTAAATAAAATGAATTTGTCTACCATATCAACTGCAGGCAAGATACTGGATGAAAACGACCTTAGATCTTTTTCAAAATGTTCAGAATTCTATAGAAGGGGTGGAAGGGATAAGCTTACTTTTGGCCAAGAGCTAGTAAGAGCTAGTATGGAAAAATTATTTATAAAAAGTTTAAAAAAAGAATTAAAAGATCCAGCTTCAGATTTACAATCAACTATACTTTTTTCTTTAAAAGAAATTAATAAAAACCATAACTTACTAGAACCTCAAATTGATAAAAATATGAATTTAGCAATTTTATGGCTAAAAGATTTTTTTAATATTTTCCCTTTATCAAAATACATTACAATTCTTGGACCTATAGAACCTGTAGTTAAAATTAATAAAACTCCAATAAAACTACATATATCTGGGCTTTTTAGATCAAAAGAAAGACAAACTATACATGCTATAACTTTTTCTCCGTATGGAAACAAGCACTCGATACTAAATGATCCTTCGAATATATTAAAAATAAAAATGCTTCAACCTTTTGTTCAAAAACATTTGCAAACAAATAGGTCTCAAGTTATTCTACATATATTCTCATTTACAAAGAATGGAAATCTAGAATACCATTCTATAGATTCGAATGATGTGACAACTAATAAGTTTGAAACTATAAAAAGCTTAGTTAAAGCAATAGAATCAGATTATAGATATCCAGTTATACCATGCAATCACAGCTGTCCTTTTAAAAAGGATTGTTATTAAAAGGATCACATGTCTAAATCATTCGGAACAAAATTCATTTTAGTAAACGATATACGGCAACAATTACCTCCATCTATTTTTAAAGGAGGTCCTTGGCTTCACTTAGCAACAGTAGTGAGAGGCTTTAAAGAATACTGTTGCTTCCAGCACATTCCTTCTTCTAAAGTCTATATAGAAGAAATAGATTCAAGTTCACCATCGTTATTTAAGCAAATAAAAGACGAGAACGAATTTCAAGATTTGAGAAGGTTCTTAGAGCAAAAAGCAATATTAGCATTTGCCAAAAATAAGGAGATCAAAGTTGCAAAAAAGAAGTAACTGGAAAAACCAGTTTAAAAAAATTGATTCCTCTTCAGACTTTCATGAAATAGTTAGAGAAATATTTACTAGCGATCCTTTTTTTAAAAACTTATCCTGTTATCAAGAGGTACCAGTTTCCTCACTTGTTTCATCTTATAGAAGCAACCATTATGTAGACTGGTATATTGATGAACTTGGAATCATACTTGAACTGCACGGACAGCAGCACTACAAGATAACCAATTTTGGAAATTCTTCTTGGGAAGAAACAAGGAAAGCTTACAATAATATAAGATATAGAGACAATAAAAAGAAAACAGCATTAGAGAATGCTGGCTTCGAATATCGAGAGATAAGCTATAAGAAAAAATCTAAACTAAACTCAAAACTTTTGAAAGAAATACTCTTCCAAAATAAACAATAAAAAAATGACTACAAAAACTAAAGAAGAAATAAAAGAAATATGGCAAGTAGCAGACAATCCATTTTTTGGACCTGCAACAAGAGCAATCTCTATTTTTGGAGATATAGACAGAGAAACATCTCTAACGACTATTTCTCAACTTCTAGATATGGATTCAGAAAAAAATGAAACTATCTATATATACATAAACAGTGATGGTGGAACGCTTACCGATTCACTAGCTATCTATGATACAATAAGAATGATACGATCAGAAGTTGTAACCATATCTATAGGTTCTTGTGCATCAGGAGCACTACTAATACTTTTGGCTGGGGATACAAAAATATCCTGCCCAAATACTTTGTATTACTATCATCAAGCAATATTCCCTTCTGATGTTTTTCTTTCTAAGCATCAAGCAAATTCTGTCTCTAACGCTTACACTATATATCAGGAAAGATATGATTCAATTTTGCTAGAAAGAACTAATATGAAAAAGCATCTATGGAATAAACATTTTAAAGATAGCACAGCAACTTATTTTACAGCAAAAGATGCTCTTAAATTTAATATGATTGACCATATCAATCATCCTGAAGAAAAGGAGACAAGAAAATGGCCTCAAGAGGACGAGGAGCACGAGCAAAAGGCGCAAACTTTGAGCGATGGATAGCGAACTATCTTACAGAAGAAACTCCCTTAGAAGCCCGTAGAGGGCTTGCTCAAACAAGAGGAGGAGGAGCTGAAGTATCAGACGTAGAAATCGATTATATACATATTGAAGCCAAAAGACACAAGCGCTGTAATATAAAAGCTGCACTAGAACAAGCTATCAATGATAGCTCTGCTAATGGTAAGATACCTGTAGCAATAACAAAAGACGATAGAAAAGATATTCTTTGTACTATGTTATTGGAAGACTGGGTTAAATTTTTTAAAGCTTATATAGAAGAAGAATAAACTAATATGTGAATTATGTATAAAAAAGTATCAACATCTACAAGACCTCTACCACTAAAGATAACTAGTGAAGATTTCGCTGAAGAATGGCTGAAATGTGTTTCAAACAAATCAGCTGACTTAAGCAAACTTTTAGAGATGATGCATCCAGTTTTCGATACATGGAGAAAACAAATTTTACTTAAAGAAGGTATAGATGAAATTAACTTCACAACTCTCTGCCGCTTGCTTTCATTAAAGCCTAGCAAAGCTTTAGAAAAAATAGATTTATGGGCAAATTGGGTAGAGAATAATTCTAGTATAATAAATGAGCTTCAATACATATTCCTTGAACGAATAAGAAAATTTAAGTATAAGCCATCTTCAGCCAAACCTATAATGATAGAGTATATTGTAGCTAGAGATTTTAAATTAGGTATTTATCATCACATGAGAAAAATCTTGAGATTGATAAATAGAGATGCTATATATAATTTAGAAGATAAATATGATTTTGAAATAGCAATTACATTTAAAACACCCGACTATCTGCTACTAAAAAATATAGGGTTGACACCTTGGCAATCGTACTTATTTTACTTACTCAAACAAGGATATAGCTCTACAGCTAGATCTAAATTAACAAAACTTCATAGAAGAAATTTACACAAAGAGGAAAAACAAATATGGCTACTACTAAAGCGAAAGCAATAGATCAGCTATCTGGTCCAAATTCAATATCACATCAAGAAGCACTGGTTAAAAAAATTCAAGGAACTAAAGTTAACAAGCCAGTAAGATTTGCTATACCAGGTGGCAAAACTTTAACAAATGATATTACTCAAACTGAGCTTTCATCAGCAATTTATAATTGGCTTAGAAGGTGTAGACATTTCACAGAAGGTGTTGTATCATTATGTAGCGCTGACACTTCTATTCAAACTAAAGAAGTTAAAGCGATAGATTTTGATACAAAGAATAAAAACTCTGAATGGGAAATAAGAGGCAAAAGATGGTTATCTGAAAGAATTGCAGATGTAATTTCAGAAGATGATGTAATCGCTATTAAGATTCAAAAAGATGGCCTTTATAAAGTAACCGATACAACTGGTGATTTTACTCCAGAAAGCGAAGATTGGGAGCCTTATGTTGAGCTAATCCCATTCAGGTCTCCAACTTTTTAAGGAAAAAAAATGAGCGACAAATTTAAACTTAATAAAGAATTAGCTGCAGTTAAAAATAAGTTAAGTTCTTTAATGAAGAGTACAGTAGAGTCTGCATCAATACTCAAAGAGCTAGATCAATGTAAACAAGAGTGTGAAGCATTAAAGTTTATTAACAGTAAACTAAAAACTGAAAATGCAAAATTGAAAAAAGATTTAAAATCACTTAAAGATTCATTAGCAAGTAAATCGGAGTAAAAAATGGCAGGCTGTACTAAATGCAAAGAAAAAAGAACGGGGCGATCACCTTCGTCACCTTCATCGTCTAATACCATGGCAAGCCATAATGCTTTTTTAGAAAGAGAATTAGCTAGATACAGAAAAGAAGAAAAGATGTTTAGGGAAAGAGAGATGAATGCAAAAAGAAAAGCTGATCAAGCTGCTGCCAAAGTAAAAGAACTTACAGACAAGATGCAAGGTAATAAAAAAGATGTAGATGTTAAGAATCCATTTTCAAAACTTTTAAAAGACAAAGGATAAAAAATGAAAACCAGTTGCCTTATAATGGCAAGTGGAAATAACTCTTCTTTTCACAGCAACTTTCTTTATACAAAGTGGAGAGGCTCTCTAATATGGCAAAAACTTTATTCTGTAGCAAAAGAACAAATTGATGGTGATGTTATTATTGTAGGACTGGACTCAGAACCAGGAAATACAAGAAACGAATCTGTTAAAAATGGGTTAGAATTAATCCATAGCGAAAGAGTTATCATACATGAAGCAAGTAGACCTTTTGTTACTTCCAATCATTACAAAATGCTAACTGAGACCCATAGACCTTCTGTAACTTTTGGATCAAAAATTAATGGGTCTTTATTATATTCTGATAATCAGTACTTTAATAAAGAAGCAACTATCATTCAAAACTTTCAATGTTTTGATACAGATCTACTTAAGCAAGCACATGCTTCTACTAAAAACTGTTTAGCAGAAGAAGATACTTGCTTAATCAAAGAAGTTCATGGAATAGATCCACACATTATATATAATGAATCTATTGAACTCTTAAAAATTAACAATCGAAATGATTTTAACTTATTGGAAATACTATGATAAAAATAGGTGTAACGGGAACAAAAGGGAAAACAACTACTGTTCAAATACTAGAGAATGTTTTCCTAAATTCAAAAATTAACACTTATAGTCTTTATGGCGTAGCTGGAATAGATTTTACTTCTTTTTATAACGGCAAACCTGTTCTTAAAAATAACGGGAGAAAAGTAGACGTTTATGAATGGAACCATAATCTTATGCCAGCTCAAGTTCAAATTACAGAAGCTACTTCTCACAGACTAAACGTGGGATCGTATAAAAATTATATTTTCAATATAGCTATCTTTACTTCTTATGAAAATGATGAGCACACCCATTTGCATGGAGATGATTCAAAGTATTTAGCTTCAAAAAAGAAAATTTTTGATAAGCTAAGCAAAGTTTACGAACCAGACTTTAGAGAAGAAGGAAAAGCTATCGTTTGCAGAGATATAGAGAGATATGAAGACGTAGTAAGTGGAGTAGAAAGAAAAATAGTTACTTATGGAGAACATGAAGATTCTGATTATAGAATAAAAATTCAAAATATAAATAAAGATACTATGACTTTCTCTATTACTCATGAAGAAAAAGAATTATCTTTTACTTCAAATTTAAAAGGAGCAATGAATGCAAAAAATTTTACTGCAGCCTATATTGTTTGTAGTACATTAGATATTCCTGACAAATATATACAAGCTTGTTTTCAAGCATTTAGTTCACCTGCTGGAAGAATGGATCACTATACACTCGTTGAGAAACAGCTTGAAGTTATAATTGATTATGCTCACACAAAAGAAAGCTTAGAAAACTTACTCGTTACTGCTAAGGAAATGTTTCCAAACAAAAGTGTACATACTTTGTTTGGTTGTGGTGGTCAACGTTCAAAAACAAAAAGAAACTTAATGGGTATAGTCGCAGACAAATACAGTGACTTAATATACTTAACTAATGATAATCCAAGAAAAGAAAATCCTATTAGCATAATCAATGATATAGAAAAAGGTATTAAAAATACTGATAAGGTAATAGTGATACCAGATAGAACTCAAGCTATTAAAACTATTATTAGCAATAGTTTTAACTCTGTAGTAATTCTAGCTGGCAAAGGAGTAGAGGATAGCATTGAATACAACAATGTTAAATTCCCACATTCTGACAAAAAAGATGTAATCGATTGGTGTTTAGCTAATCAGCAAACAGTACTAGAAAAAAGCTCTCAGTCTAAAGGCTCTTCTTCTAAAGCTACTACACGATTTTGAATTGCTGCAACAACTTCCTTGATATTGTCTAGATCTCCTTGAAATAGAACCATTAGATCATGAACTTGATCTAATGTAATCAATTTATCTAAAGCTATTGCTATATTGTTATGATGCTCTTCTAAAGCAGTTATTCTTTCTAGTAAAGTCTTATACTTACTTTCTGTAAAAGTCCAAGCCATTTTACTTCCCTATCAAATCTAAAAGTTTAATTAATCCAGCTACAAGGGCACCTGAACCACCACCTACAACAGCTAGCTTTGCTAAACTTATCTGTGCTTTTTGTAACGTTAATTCTAGCCTATCAGAATCTTTTTCTACTTTTTGCATTCTATTCTCTAATGCATTATGCCTTTCTTTTAAAGAAGTATAAGCATTTTGAGAGTCATTAACTCTTTCTAAAAGAGAGGTATGCAAAGAACTTATTTCTTTTAAAGTCTTTTGCTGAAGGTCTTTTATTTCATTAAAATTAGATTCTACATTAGCTACGCGCATATCTAATTTTGCTATTTCCATTTGTAAATCTTTTGTTTCCATAATTATATCCTGTAAAGTTCATTAATACGCAAAGCATTTAAACCTTTGTCATCTACATATAAGTCTGCAGAAGGTTTTCCAAAAACAATTTCGTCAAAAACAAAGTTCCATTCTTCCAATTGGTTTAAAGTTATCTTGCCAATCCTAGCCATTGATTTACCAATATTACCATTTGAGGTACCCATACCTCTAGCAGTATATATAATAATTGTATGACCTTTACCTTTTAAAGACTTTAATAATTCTTCTCTACCTTCAATAGGCACAGCATCTTTATAAGGCTTGCCAGTACATAAAGTATCATCTAGATCAAAACAAATTCTCATCTGGACATTATTTCCTTTTTAAAAGAATTGAAAAGACTTACATCTTTATTCTCAATAAAGTTTATACAATAAAACATAGGCCTTTCTCTCAAGAGAGATTTATAAAATGCTTTTGGATTAGTATATCTCCATTTACTCTTATAAGAGCTTTTTGGTTCAATTCTAAAGCTCATCCCACCATTACAAATGCCCATAAATCGTGAAAGCATACAAGGCTCAAACATATTTTTATGGTTCCTAATTCTATGTTTAACAAGTTTTTTTAACTCATTATTAAAAACCTTCCAGATTTCTTTATGCGATTCTTTTCGCATAATACCTATCTGATGAATACCCCAAAGCATATCTCCATTAGAATACCCAGGATAGTTTTTTGAAAAACTACCTATAAGTTTAATTGTATTGTATACATGCCAATTATATTCTTTTATTGGCCATTCTAAGCTTCGCTTTAAAAAGCTAACACAAGGAAGATCATCTTTAAAGAAAAATTCTTTCTTAACAGGTCTGCCTACTGCTGTATCATCGTTTGCATAAAGGAAACACTCTGATAATCCTGGTATTCTATGCAAGTACGCTTCAATAACACAGGAGTTAAAAGTTGGGGCAATACATTCACTACCCAATATTTCTGAATGATCAATAACTTTAAGTTTTGGATAATTAAAAACATAACTAGGGGGAATTTGATTATCTGTAACTAAGAACATATTTCTTACCCAAGGCATGTATTTATTTATACTATGAAGTGTGAGTTCTAATTCACCATAACTTTTGTATCTACTAGGATCTATTTTAGTCTTACTAAATTTTTCAAAATTGGCTTGCCATTTTTTACTAGTCATATCTACCCAAGGTATTACTATATCAATAGGATCTGACAGGTCAATTTTTTGACTTGAATAACCTTTTAATTTTTTAGGAAAAGCCATGTTGCCAAAACGAAATTGTGTCATCTTACGAATACCCCAGATTTTACTCTTTTTTCTTTTTGCTCTAAAACAGAGTAACCGTATTGATGATCTAAATAAGCATCAGTAGTGGCAAACATTTTAAACCCTGCTTTCTTTATAGAAATACCCCATCTGCAATCCCAAGCTATAGAACTTTTCTCTACTTTTTCCCAATTAGATTTAAGATATCTAATAACTTTTCTGTTGAAAGCAACACATATATTTCCGTAAAAATCATCACCATTTATAGGATATATAAATTTATTGCTTTCTTTATATTGCTTTCTTTTATGATAACCATTATCTGGAGAATAAAGTGTTATAAAATCAGCTTCAATTTGAAGTCTTTCAGAAACAAGTCTTATAGCTTCAGGAAATTTTTTAGAAAAAATTCCATCGTCTTCAAAGAAAATAATATTTTCATCTGAACTACTATGTTGTAAAGCTAAAGCAGGAAAATCTTTTGTCATTACTTTTTGAGTATTAATATAACCTTTATGCTTATAATCAGTGCTCCATAATCTATCTATATCTTTTTTGATACAATCATTCTCATAATATCTGCCTTGTTCTATCACAATATGAGGGTCAAGTTTTTGAATTAAAGAATCATACCTATCTCTTGTTTTAGAAACATTGTATCCAACAAAAACTATAGGTTGAAGCATAGTATCTTTATACTTTGCATATTGCTTTACAAAAATTTCAAAAGCGTCAAGCCTATTGTTGCAAGTTAAAATAAAAGGCCTAAGTTTTTCTACAGCGTTAAGCAAAGATCTTTTTCTAAAAGGCTCTACACTACTAAAATTAACTTTTCTTTTCTTGTTAATAACTGCTTTAGGTTTCATTAACAACTTTTTGCGCTTCATATATTTTAGACCTTCTTCAATTTTAAATATTCTGATAAAAACTTATTCCCAACAATAGTACCACTTAAATCTTTCATGCATTTATATTCTATATCACACTTGTTATACCAACACCCAAGACAATTTAATTTATCAAGAACTACTGAACTATGATAACTATAGTAATTTATTCTAGCCTTTGGCGGAATCGATCCAAATACAACAAGTGACGGTATACTTAAAGCTCCAGCTATATGCATGGGTCCAGAATCTGGTCCTACAAAATAATCACATTCATTAATTAGAGCTGCCATTTCTCTAACACTGCTGTTAGAAATAATGATTGAATTTTCAATATCTTCTTTAAAAATATTATTTTGATCGAAAATTAAAACTTCAGCTTTTGGCATAGAAAGCTTAACAAATTTAATAAATTCTAATTGCCTATTTTTTGGCCAACTTCTTTTCAAATCATTAGAAGCAGTATGTAATCCAATCAAAGTTGTTTTTTTTGAATTCAACCTTAAGAATTCTTTCGCTTTTAATGACTCTTCTTTTTCAACTTTGTAAAAAGGAAGCTTGTCTTCAACATTAACAAGACCTAGATAATCTAAGAATATATCAATTCTATTTCTTGGAGGAAGTTCTTTCCTTTCGTAAGGAATACAAACTGCAGATATATCTACGATATGATCGTAATCATTCCTATCGATAAATCTTGCATCTTCAAAACTATCTATAAAATATGCATTTTTTATTAAATTGAAATAAATGTCTTCTTTAGTTCGATGCCTATCCAAAGCAACAGTGAGTTGTATAAAAGGAAAATTTCTTTTCAAAGCTTTCAAAGCAGGAGTTATCATAAGAACATCACCGATCCCTCCAACAGAGCGTATTATGCAAACACGACTACTTGAAGACTTATTCAAAAGCTTTGTTAATTTTTTCTTTGCGGAAGTTTTTATACTTCTACTCGAAATCCTTTTCGGTTTCAGAATCTTTTTCTTTCGAGAGAAGGCCATTTTTGACTTTTCCATTATTAATTTTAGAACAACTATGGATATATACGCTTAAAGCAATTAACTCTTCTAGTTCTTTTTTAATCTCTTCTGAAGAATCTTCTACATCAGTTGCTAAAACATCATAGCATTTTTGCTTAAGCAATGTACTCAAGCAAATTTTTTTATTTGCTTTAATTTTATTAGCAATTGTTTGCAAACCTTTTCTTTGTTGTTTAACATCTAAGTAATATGCAAAATTATTCAATGTAATACATTCTCTTTCAAGCAAACCCTTATAAGGTCTTTTTAAGTAAAGCAAAGGTAGCTTTAACCAAAGCCAAAACAATCTTAGGTATTTCATATTATCTCCAAAAAAAAGAGGGGGCGGATTTCCGCCCCCTCAGGGGTTTAACTTAGTATACTATACTGAGTTAAACAATCTCAATGTAGAGAAACACAACTTGTAAGCAAACTTTAATTAATTACTGATTAATAATAATGTCTGCTGATCCCAAGAAACCCCAATCTGGGTTACCCTGCGAACTAAGAACAAGTCCATATGCTCCCGCTGTCATGTTCGCTGTTAAAATAACGAAGTTGTAACCACCGCCACCTGGGGTCTGAACAGTTATACCAGATAATTGAGAACCATCAATTATTAACTGAGCATCTCCTTGTGTCATGCTTAATGTTACTTCCTGTCCTGGTGAGTCATAAGATACTGGTACAGATTGCATGTATACGTTACTACCCATACCCGACCCATGGCCAGAGCTACTACTATAACTCGCGCTAAAAGAAGGTGAGATTGCATGAGACTGCTTAACACCACTAAATGCTAATACAGAATCTTCTTGTGGTTGCCAACAAAGCTTAATGTATTGTCCGCCCATACCGCTACCAGCAGTAAAGGTTTCATTAACGCTATCCCAGCTTCCAAGTAGGTATTCACCGATACCACCAGAAAGGATTGGATCCATTTGTTGACCATCAATGAAGAATAAGAAACCTTTATCATAGAAAGATTGTCCTAAATCCATGACATAATCACCTGAAGCAACCCAACCGGAGCCATCGTGTTGCTTATCTGCTAAAACAAAGCCTGTTACATTCGTATCAGCATCCTGTACAATTCTACCAGCGTCATAATGATCGCCACGTATTAAAGCCTCAACCATTGACTGTAATTGAGAGAAAACTGACTGAGTATCAGCAGCAAGCTGACCATCAGCAGTGTCTCTAGCAGTTTCATTTGCATCAACGTCAGCTTGAATTGCAGCGTCAGCAGTAGCAAACTCAGAGCGGATTGCAGCACGATCATTGTCACCGTAAAGTTCATTTGCATCAACATCAGCTTGAATAGTGTTTCTTGCTGAAAGAGCAGCAGCTTCAACTGAATCAAGATTTGACTGAAGAATAGCATCAGCATCATCAGATTCTGTCTTACTGATGAAATCAGTAAGGTTCTTCTGAATTAAGTGATATTGAGGTTCAGGGGCATCATTTACGTCCACCAAAAGATTACCAGCATTATCTTTAGTCTGAACGACAACCATATCGCCAGCCTCAAGATCAAGACCACCAAGTCCATGCGTACCAGCAGCGCCACCAATACTTACAACCCAAACGTCTCCGTTGTCTGGAGATACAATATCTACTGTGTCACTAGCATCAATACTACCTTTGAAAGTCATTTCAGAAGCAAGAGCAGCTGTAATCTGTGCGTCAACGTATGTCTGTGTAGTAGGATCTGCCTCAAGAGTATCTAAACGACCGCTTAGAAGCCCTTCAGCATCACCAGCGCGAACGATTTCGTTATCAAGGCGCTTATCTTCTGCCATAGCTTTATCAGAAAGCTTATCAATTGCAGTTTTTACTGTCTCAGTGGCAGTTAAAATTGCTTCTTCACCAGCACCTGGCAGTGTCATGGCACCAAGATTTTGTGAATCTTTAGCAACACCAGACAGTGCTACGATCTTATCGATGTGAACTTCATTAGCATCTTCAGCAGCACGAGCAGTAACTGCCTCTGCTGAAATTGCAGTAGCATTAGCGCTCTCAGCAGCGCGAGCTGTCTGAGCTTCTGCTGAAATTGCATTCGTTAAAGCAAGCTCTGCCGCTTCTGCACGAGCTTGCTCATCAGAATCAGCAGTTTCAAGATCTGAAACTTTAGTATCCAACGCTGTGTTGTCTACTTTTACAGAACCGTCAACTTCATTTGTTAAGTGAACTAGTTTGCCATCCTCAGTTACATCAACTGGAAAGATAGAGCTTAAATCTAGTGCACCTTTTTTAAGTGTATTTTTTCTAGCCATAATTTGGCCTCCTTATTACATAAATAAAATAATCTAATCACAGCTATCGCTATGACGCTTAAAAACTTATCAAACCCAATTAAGATAAGTCCAGTTTTTCTCAAATTTTTTTTGAAAAAATAGTGTCAAAATATTTGCCAATCTCTATAAATAACAAAAATCAAAGCAAAAACATTGCTTTTTAGTTGCTAACATATATAGCTAACAAACTGCTTGTTTGTTCAGGAACAAAAGTTAACCTAATCAAAGTATTACTTATTATACTAAAGTCTCCAATTCCATCGCCATTCATTGGAGCTAATATTTGTCCATCTAATACCATTACTATTGATTCAGCAATAGCAGCAGGATTTAAAGTAAAATCAGTGTTAGAATTTCCAACCTGATTGGTAAGATCGTAAACTTTAGATATATCACTAGAAAGCAAATCTGTTAAAAGGCAACACTTATCAATTAAGCTCGGATCTTCAGGCTCAGGTATTTCAACAATTGGATCTCTTGATAAATTAACCCATATTCCTGTTGCTTCTGTTAACCTGTAAACAAATCTATCTCCATTAACTATAGTGATTTCACCTTCTATTGGATTAATAGGAAAAGACAAATCATCCTCCTTTTATACTAAAATGCAAACCATTCTACCCAAGCTGTACCGTTGTACAAATAAAAGCCTGAAGCCAAATTAGTGTTACCTTCTAAAAATACTATTGTACCTCTATCGCAATCATCTTTTTCAGGTAATTCTGAAGTTGGTCTTAAAGATAAAACATCTTTAACTGAAGCTGATGAAGGCATCCACTTTTTATGGTCTTCTGACCATTTCAAGTGATCTCCATCTACAGGAGTATCTTTTGACACATCTTGTAAAGAATTCATTGGTAATTTATCAGGATTAAATACAATTACTGCTTCACCATCATTTCCTACTAAAGCTGTTAAAGGGGAAGTCGTTATGGTTGAAGTTGTGGCTGCTAGTCTTCTAAAATTTAATGAAAAATTATCACTATTATCTACACTACTTTCATGCTCAACCATTTCTATGGAATTTCTTTTGTTGCCAATATGCAACAAACTTAAATTTCTCCATGTAGGATCAGCTGAAAGCAAATCAGGAGTATGCATACCCATTATAGGAGAACCAAAAGCTGTTCTCTTGTGAGAACAATCCTTCTCCTTCGAAGAGCTTCTTCCATCTTTAGAATTCGAAGTATTTAAATCATAGTAAAAATCAAAGGCTCTCATTGGAGTCATTTTACTGGGGTAATTTGTTCCATAGTCAAGTCCAATTCCAACAGCATTTTCTGAACCAGGAAAAGGATTTCCCATATCTTCTGTAACAAATTGAATTCCCTTCAAAGCATACAGCTTAAAGCTATCTTCTCCAGAAGCTCTAGCTGAAAAAGGACCAGGCTTTATTCTTCCTTGCCCATTAGCTTGATCTAAAGCATTTGCTTTGAAACTTTGAAAACCACTAGATAGTCCTCCAGCTGTAAGGTCATGAATCCTGCCATTTTCAGGTTCTCTAAAATAAACAGTGCATCTACTAGAATAGCTTGGCTTATCGTAGACAGCCATGCCTTTACCATAATTTGAACTTGAACTTGAACCACCAGACTGAACAACTTTCGGACCTACCCAAATAGCACCTTCACGAGTAGAAGTTGAAGGTCCAGGCATATTCATTGACTCCCAAGGAGTACAAAGCATATACATTGGACTATGCCACAAATGTACACTTTGCCACTGAAAGCATCGCTTGCTTTCTGTGTCATCAATTTTTTCAAAATCTTCTCTACGACACTCAATACTAGTTTCGCATCTTTCTGCACATGCAAAAGAGCCAGCAGGTAGTGAAGGGTCGTCATGGACTACTGAAAGAGTATAACCTGAACATCCTATCATGCATCCAACATCAAGATGTGTAAAATCTATATCTTCGATAGTTGAGCCTGTAGGATCTACTAACATTGATAGAACATCATCAATAAATATAAACTTTCGCATCAATGAAGCAGGATTTATAGTATCGCAAGGTACTTTTTTATGATTAACGAATGGTATACACTTATCAGTTCTTATCCCATGGATTTCAAGTTGATATACCTCAGCTGGTTTTCCTGCAGGATTTTGTCCATTTGCATTTATCAAAGTCCATTCAAAACTAACATCTAAATCATATTGTGTGGCACTACCATTAGTTTTATAATTTGGGCTAGTGATTAATTTATTTGTATCAAACGGCCTTGGAACATAAGTTCCATTAGATTGCTCTAAATGAGCAGAGTAAACTCTTGATATTAAACGAAACTCTCCTATTTCTTTCGAACTATTATCAATAGGAGCCCACACATATCCAATCCCATTTTCATAAGGATTTAATAAATTAATTGTAAGTGATGATAAAGTATCGTTTGCTATAGAATCTGCTATTGTATCTTTAACAGTTTCAACATAAGCTCTGTAATTTAATATATCTGTTAAATAAAAACCTTTACCTTCGTTTTCACCATAAGAGCAAGGAAACGCAAGTATTAGGATCGCAAGTGCATTTGTTACATCTTCATGATCACTTTCGTTAACCCAATCTAAATTTCCACTTTCTCGATGTAAAGATAAGTTAACGTAATCTTCATGATCAACTGTTATACCATTTACACCATATACGCTAAAAACTACATTTATTAATGTGTTTAATGCAGAGTATTCTTTCTCATATATATTGCTTGCAGGAAGAGAATCTGTTTTATCCCATTCTATATATGAGCTATTTACAGAGTTGCTATGAATTCTTAAATCACATTTAGGTTCAGCAGGCTCTTCAACTACTGGATTTTCAAAACAAGTTCCATCAGAACAAGCATTGTAAACCCAATTTGAGCTCCCTGAGTATCCTTCAGAAAAGAAACTTCCAGAAGGCATAGCTTGGGAAGAAAGAATATTGTTTTCCCTATCAATAAACTGGCAATGAACAACATCGTAATAAACTGTATTACCATTACAATCAGGTTCAATTAAAGCAGAACTAAACCTGAATAAAATGTCATCCTTTTGAAGATTTTCAAAAGGATTATCACCACAAGAAGAAATTGAAGCAGATATAGACTTTCCTGATAACCTTTCAGCAACTATGTTAAACATACACATACGCTGTTGTTGCGAATAAGGAGTATTTACAGGAGGTGACAAATCTTCTGGAACTGGGAATTCTGCTACAGTTACAGTCCATCCAGCATTCTTTGTAAGACAATTCTTAAGCGAATTTGTAATCAAACTCCAATCTGGTTTGCAGATAAGATCCACTCCATTAGAAGTCATTCCTAAAGTAATGCAAATCTTAGAAAGTTCTTGAGATTTTGAATTAATATAATTAACAACAACATCTCTTTTGTCCCCTTCCTGATAATCTACAACATCTGCGCCAACGTAAATATCGCATTCACAATCTACTGTGATAATCACATTACCAGTAGCTTCACAATCATCAGAGTCAGTGACTTTATATTCAATAGTATCTACCCCTCTAAATGAAGGGTCTGGAGTATATTGAAAAGCTATTTGCGAATCTCCAGTGTCTGCAATTACAACAGTGGCTCCATTAACATTGCTTGTAACTTCATAAGTAAGTGTTCCAAAACCAGTTCCTCCAGAAATAACGTCATCTAAATGAAAAACATTTAATCCGCTATCAGGACTTTCATCTGGATTATAAGTCACTGACTTATCATCAATAGAGAGATTACAAGTACCAGATATTTGATAACAAAATTCTTTTGTTGCTACACAACCATCAGTTGTTGTAGCTGTAACTGTAATGCAATCCAAACCACTTGCATCTGCATTTGCTTCATATCGCAGATAATCTCCAGCTTCAGAATTCATAATTCCTGCTACACCTTGAGTAGGTGCAACAGTTATTTCAAAATCAGCTCCATAATTTTGGAGAGTAAACCAATCCCAAAGCTGTACTGAACCTTCTTGTGTATTCGGAGCATCAGCACCTCCCGCATCTATATCAAAAGTACTGGTAGGTCCTTCAACAGGTTCGTATCCAGCACATGGATCGGAACCAATTGTAAAATCAATAGTAAAAGTTCCTGAACAGCCATTATCATCAATAACAGTAAGTACAAAAGAATCACTTCCAGAATAATCTGTATTGGGTGTATATACGAAATTATCATCCAAAGTACTGTCAACTAAAAGAGTACCATTGCTAGGTTGCGATGTTACAGTCCAAGCATATGGAGCAGTTCCACCACTGATGATGCTTTCAAGATTACCTAAAGGTAATGTAGCGGTTGCATTATAATTTATTTGATAACTTGCGTTATTATCATTACTAAAATTAGCACAAGGATCAACTGCAGGAAGTAATACTGTAACAGTTGAAACATCAGTACAATTATTATCATTATCAACAATAGTAATTGTAAAAGTATCAGTAGCAACACTTTGCGATTGAGCGCTATTTAATTCATATTGAAACGATGGGTAAGTCGTACTATTGCTAGTATCAACCCAAGCACTAGAATCACCTAAAGATGTAGAACTTATAGTAAAAGTTAAATTATCTGTAGGGTTTGTACTACTTTCGTTAAATACTGTAGCTTGCCCTGCTTGAGGTCTTAAATTATCAACCCAACTAGCTTGATTCCCACCAGTAGCACTAAGATCAATAGTATAATTAATTGCACCAAAACCAGTACAGTCATCATAATTTTTAGGAAGTATTATC
>Ga0163179_10000771_pt1 | contig 22846 bp, 13 predicted proteins | sample AtlANTMetagenome_FD_109643 | JGI IMG/M metagenome (GOLD analysis project Ga0163179, IMG submission 109643) | Marine eukaryotic phytoplankton communities from the Atlantic Ocean - Atlantic ANT 2 Metagenome | ecosystem: Environmental > Aquatic > Marine > Oceanic | place: North Atlantic Ocean...
AACTAGGAAAGAAACACCAATACCGGTCAGTGCGGTGACTGTAATTGCAGTGCTTCCCGCAGCCACTGTGCTTCCACTGTAACTAGTTACAATACCCGCAGCTCTCGCTACTTTATTTGAAAACTGTTCTGCCATCGTTCTTTACGTGTTATGAGTATTTATTAAATTAACCGCCAAGTGCGATTACAAGACCAATAGATGCACCGGTTGTTACGGTGACTGTTGCAATTCCTGATGAAATCTCAACATTGTTTAATCCATTTGATGATTTAAAATCAACAATAGTTGCACCAGTTCCAACAAATGTTCCTTCAGATGAAACACCAATAGAACTGACTAGATTTGTTGCAATACCAGAGAGATTTGATCCATCACCATAAAATGAAGTTGCACTTACAATACCCGATGAAGGGTACATCGTAATTGCAGCACCAACAGATGAAACACCAGCAACATTTAATCCGTCTTGAATGAAAACATAATCACTGAAGGTTGTATAACCAACAAATGTTGTCAATCCAGTTACATGAAAAGTATCAGTAACTGTTAAGTTCTGAATTGATGCATCATCAAGTGTAATATCATCAAGATTAAGATCACCAGTGACACGCATGTCACCATAAACATAAAGTGCAGTCTGTCCAGTAGAAACTGGAGACCGCACATCCAAAGTATAGATGGGGTTAGGAACTGAGGTTCCTACTCCAACGTTATTATTAGAATCACTTACATAGAAGACACTACCAGATGTTCCTACCTGTAGATCTTGTGTAAGTGTGGTGAATCCCGATACTTTAACATCGGTAGCACCAATTCCACCTCGGACATCCAAGGTAAAGGTTGGTTGGGTTGAACCAATACCGACATTCTTAGATGTAGCATTTGCCAGAATGACATCTGTTGCTACTTCTAATCCATTTTTGACAACAAAATTCTTATTGACTGCCATTCGGGTTCACTCTCCCCCGTGCTTATTTTTACTATTTATCAAGTTACAATTCTAAGAATTGCCTTGGCATTTGTAAACTCACTACCACCTGATTGAGTGCTTACAACTGTGATGGATCCATCAGTATATCCTGATCCTCCTCCACCACCACCATTTCCAGTGGTGTTTCCTCCACCACCGGTTGCTCCATTCCCCCCAGCAGCTTTTCCAGGGAAACCTGCACCTGTTCCACCACCTTTAGTTTGAATTATATTATATCCAGATTTGTATCCTCTTGCAATTTCTGCTGTGTTGGATACCTCTGTCCCATCAGAATTTCTAAACTTAATGGTTCCAAGATCTTCACAAGGAGACTTACCTTGATCTCTCCAATAAACTCCTCTGGCACAGGGTAAAGTTCTACCTCCCCCATTTCCTTGCCCAACTCTAGTTTCTGCATTTGTATCAGGAGTTACAGCAACTAATGATGTTGATGATCCATAAATTCCATTTGCCGGTAATGCTCCAGTATCAATTCTTTGTCCACCAAGTCCACCACTACCAAGTCCTGATTCTCCTGCAATACCTATTCCACCACCAAATCCACCATCAGCAGAACTGCCTGCTTCCCCACCTTGACCAACACATGCAATCAAAGTTGCTTTTTTATAAAGAAACGGTGTATTGATTGAATCTATCAATCCAGCAAGAACATACTCAACATTTCTCTCTATAGTAAATCTAATTCTTGAGAACCCTCCTTCACCACCAGATCTTGATCCAACGTCAACACCCTTTGCTCCATATAAATCCATTTCCACATTTAAATCTTTATCTGGTGAATAGAAAGAATACTCTCTAATGAAAGCATTTTCAGTTGGATCTCCGGTGGAAGTTGTAAACTCATATTCTCCATTAAAAAGGTCAACATCTGTAAGATTTGCGGTGTCTGTATTGTTAACACCTTCAACTTTTACAAAATACTCATCTGCCGTGCTTCTCACAACAAAGTTTGCAGTAGTGCTTATTAACGGACTATTAGTGGCTTCAGCACTCACTACGGAACAGGATACAGTTTGAATACCAACTTGATCTGCAGTCAATGACAACACATTAGTCTGTGATCCAGAGACAATCGTATTTCTAATTACTGTAGTATCAACTGCTGTTTTGCCGGTATATGTAATACTAGCATATCCATTACCAGAAATAGTCCAACCATCATATGCAAAAGAAGCAGTTCTTTCATCAAATCCACTTGCACCACCATTACCATCAGCATTATTACCAGCACCACCTGCTCCAGGATAATTGGTGGGTTGTCCTCCACCACCTCCACCACCACCTTTATTAGATCCATTATCTCCGGGATCAGGTTGTGAAGTACTATTTGTCATTGCTGCTCTTACTCTACCAAATCCTAAACCAACACCTCTAGCATTTGGTGGTCCACCAGAACCACTTCCACCGCCTCCACCACCACCAGCACTAACGATAGTATATCTTCCTAATGTATCATCAAAAACTGCGGTGGCACCTCCACCACCTCCACCACCATGAGGTCCTGGTCCACCATTTCCTCCAGATGCATAACTACTAGCACCACCTTCACCACCTTCACCACCAGATCCACCATTTCCTGCTCTTCCAATCTGAAAGTTTAGAGTTCTATTAACATTGGTTTGTCCTGGGGCATATGGAAGTCTTCCTGCTCTTCCACCACCACCGTTTAATCCTGGTCCAGAAACACCAGCTCCACCAGCTCCACCAGCAACAACAATTGTGATGTTTCTTGCATCAATTAATTCAAGAGTAGTATCCGATGTATAAGTAAAGGATTGATTTCCTTCTACCAATGCTGTTGAACCAATAGTCTCAGTAACTGTTCCATCAGATACTTCATTACCATTCACCGACCATTGGTATGCAACATCACCATAAGAAGAATCCGTAAGTCCGGCATTAATGGAAAATGTAGAAGTTTGATTTATAATTGTTTCTATTGTAGATGGTTGAGAAATTATCTCAATTAATGGTTCTACTGTAACTGTAGCAATACCGGAGTTCAGTGGTTCATTGGAGGCATTGCCAGTTCCTTTTAAAATAGTACCATATTCATCAGTTGGAGTGTAATCTGCCTCAAGATAAAATTCTCTATTATTATCTTGAGGACTTCTAAGATTTGAAATGATTACTGTAGTTGTTCCGGATCCACTGATATTAGTGCCGTCACTTAGAGTACCTACATTAACTTCATACCATTGATATGCAATCTCACCAATAGAAGATGGTGTGGTTGATAATCCTGTCCAAGAAACTGTTGATATACCAGATAAAGTTACAGATCCTGTAACCGTGCTACCTACCCCTACTGGTTGTTCAGTAAAAGAAAGGGTAGGTCCATTTAGTTCTAGATCTGTTGGAAGACCTCTTTGATAGTTATTTTCCATTTATTTTTAACTGAAGTTTTGTCCGCCAACTACACCGTAAAGACCAGAGGATGTGAGATTGTCACCATCAAATGCTTTAAAAGAATAAATGTCTGTCTTGTCCGCTGTTGTGGTTACAATAGGTACAAGTCCTCCAGGCCAATATACTGGAATTGTAGTTCCACCATTATCCTTGAATGTATCTATACCAACAGAACGATTACCTGTTGGGTCTTGAGTGATCTTGATTGAGAATGATGTTGAACCCGTAGGTGGATTCTGAACGACAAACTGAGTTACATTATCACTTGCACTAAGTGTAAATGTTTGTGCCTTAGAAAGGTCAACCGTAACTGAATTTGCAACAATCGTAAGTGCTTCAACATTCTCTGAATAAGTCTTCAGTTTTGTATGTCCACCAACATCAAGTAGTGCTGTAGGAAGTGTAGAACCAATACCAACAGAACTAACACCAACTGCATCAATAGTTGTAATTATAGTACCGCCAGTTCCTACATGAAGAACACCAGTGGTAATAATACCCGCATTAATTTGACCTGATAAAGAATTATTAATATCAAAATTAGATGCAGTAACGATTCCAGAGACGAACAAATTACTACATGTAAGAGCTCCGGAAATATTAGTATCACCATGAACAAAGAGAGATGTTCCTGATGCGCCAACTGCACCAACAGTTAGATCAATACTATCAAGTGGTCTTGTAGTTCCAATACCAACATTCAGATTATTAATAGGATGAACACCAGTTCCAAGACCAGCAGCAACTCCAGCAAACAAAGAGTCATTTAATAATCCTGTTAATCCAGAACCATCACCAGTAAATGCTGTTGCAACAACAGATCCACTAAATCTAGATTCACCAACAACACGAAGTTTGAATCCATTTGCAGTTGATCCAATACCAACCCCATCATTGTCTGCACAGACAAGAGATGTACCAGATCCAACCTTTAATGCACACTCACCAGCAGATGTTGTCGCAATTCCAACAGTATCATAGATTGATTTTGATGTGCTGGTTGCAGTACTAACAGTACCAAAACGACTCCATGCATTGTCAGTTGTATAAATCCAACCAACATATCCACCCTTACCTGGGTTTGCATTATAAACAATATCTCCAGGGTTGCCTGCAAGAGCAGGAGTTGCAATACCAACTGTATGCTTTCTTGAAACTGTTGCATCACCTTGAATAAAGATGTTGTTTGTTTCAAATCCCTTCGTGGAATTGACAGTCAGTTTGTTATTAATAATGACTGGTCCGTTAAACTTAGAAACAACCTTCTGATCAGGTCCACCCTCAACCTTAATTGAACGACTTGCAATCAGTTCAACTGGAGTTGTAACATTCAGGTTGGGAACTTGACTAATATCCTCACCCTCAACAGTTTCAACTGGAGTGTCAAATATCTCTTCTCTACCAGTAATCGTGCTGAGTCGTTTGTTACCCGAGTATGAAATACCCTTATCATTCATTCCAGTATAGAAGTTAATTCCACCTTCTCTCTTATTAGATTGTGCCAGAAGTTCTTCATCAACACTGATTGCTCTATCTTGTTTATCTGGGAATGCAGTTGAATAATTACCAGGACCAAATCCAACATACTCAAATGTGTGACCAGAAGCACGAATGATTGAGTGTCTTCTAAGTTCAATTGGTTCAACTCTAACTTTTCTAATGACAGAGTTGATTGTGTGAGAAGTTGCTTCAGAACCAAGAATACCACGGAAGACATAAACTGGGTTTGAACCAGTTGTAGTAGTCTTAACTCTCATCATCTCAGCATCAACCATCAGATAATCACCAATGTTAATGTCAAGGTCTCCGATATTTTGGATATTGATTTGATCAATTGTTGCATTTGCAATGGATGATGATATAGTTGTTGTAATTCCTGCATAGGTCGCAGACATTCTACCACTAAGATTTTCATCTTCAATAGTAATATTACCATTGTTTGAAGTGAAACCTTCTGGTAATCCAAAAATTGTTCCAGTTGCAGTCGGGGATAAAGTGCTGACACCAAGATTTGCTTCAAATGAAGTGAGTGAGTTGACTTTAGTAACAACAAACGATCCATTATATTGAGTCTGTCCAGCACCTGCGATTCTAACTTTTCTATCAACTGCTAATCCATGACGATTGGTTGTGGTTACTGTTGCAATACCAGAATTTTGTGTATATGTAAAGGTATTAACATTAAGTGCTTCTCCAGTCAGATAGAAATATGCATCTCCAGTGAGTGTAACACCAATACCAGTATCAGTAATTGAACCTGCAATATTTGCAGCAGAGATTGAACTTGCGGCAGCAACTGTTACTGTAGTGCCAGAACCAATCTGAACATCAGTAATTCTATACAGTTGATTATAAGGTTTGTAAGAATCTGATTTAACACCTACAATTCTAACAACATCTCCAGTATTGTCGTAAATCTTACTGACTTGAACAACTGCTTGAGAGAATGATCCGGTGGTGTCAACACCAACAACATTCATTGTGTTACCAATACCATATGCAGAACCACCATCCATCACTTTGACGGCAGTAATAGTTCCACTTCCATCAACAGTCAGTTTTGCAGTAGCATGTTTTCCTGTAGTAGAAGATCCAATGGAAATTAGTCTTGCATTATAAATGTCTCCTGCAGTTCCAGATCCATATCCAGCACCACCATCAACGATAGAGAGTTGAGTTACTCTGTTCAGACCATGATCATACTCAGTATGAATGGTATGAGCTGCACCAGTTGCAGAGAAAACATCAGTTATTCCTACACCAATATTTTTATCATCATTAATTTTATTAAGTGTTTCTTTAGTAACACTATGTTTTGGATCATCAACATCTACTAATCCAATCAAACTAGATTGAGCAAAACATCTTGTTGGTTCTGGGTCAGAAATAACAGCATCTCTACTTGTTTGTGGGAAGAGAGATTTAACTGGTTGGGAATATTTGTCTCCCGTAAATGGTGCAACAGTGGGACTGTTTGATGCATTAAGAACACTTACATAATAAACACCATCTTGTATGCCTGTAATGTACTTCTGAGATTCCGAAAGTCTATAAACATAATATGTGTCAGTATATCTCTTACGTCTAAAGAATGGTAATGCGGTGGTTCTTGTGCTAGTGTCACTACTAAATGTTCCTGGATTTGTTGTAAGTCCTACACTAAACTGCTTTGCACTTGAGATTCCAGTGACTGTAAAGAGTCCATTAAATCCAGAGTTTCCTGCACCTGTAGTGTTATTACCACTCTTAATATTATTGATTTGAACTTGAGATCCCACTCTTAGATTGTGAGGAAGTTCAGTATCAACAGCACTCGAACTTCCATCCCATGATGCTCCAGCAATAAATCTAAAGTTTCTCTGCTGGTTCGCATTTGTAATCGAACCAGATCCAAAGTAAGTTTGGATTTCTCCATCAGTGGACGCAATAGATGTATTTGATTCCTGTAAGATGAATCCTTCTGTTGGTGGTCTACCAGTTGAAGCAGAATCACTAGGAATAACATATCTCATTCTATAAGTCTTATCAAGGCTAGATCTTGCATCAGTTCTTCTATTGAAGAATGTTCTTGGGGTTGCACTGCCAAGATCTGTGGTTCCAAGACTTACAATAGTTGGATAGATTGAATTTTCAGTAGCAGCAAGAGCAACTTTGATATACCATTGAGAATTTGTAGAGTCAAACTGAATTGGGTGACCAATATCACCAGCATTCTTATCAGAGACTCTACTTATGATCTTGATCGATCCACCTTTATTGTTAATAATGATTGCATTTCCATTAATTGCATCATTCAGTGTCTTAGCAAGTTTAACATCAGAATTACCAACACCAGTTCCTGTAGTAACAGCAAATGCAACAGTATTTGGAGTCAAACCATCAGGAAGTTGAGCAGTATCACTGATAATACGAACTGATTCACCAGTGATCAGATTGTGAGTTCTGGTCAAAGAGATAACATTTTGAGTTCCACTGATACTTGCAGATCCAATGCTGTTAATACCCGCACTATTTCTCTTAACGTCAAATACTTTCTCTGCACTACTTGTTGGATTATCAGTATTGTCTGGCATGACAATACGAGCAGCATACTCTTGAGCGACTCCAGATTGAGAAATGAGAACTTTCAGAGTGTCATTTGTTCTTGCACCCAGTCTATATCCTTCAATAACATTCTCTGGTGGAGCATCGATGTTAGTTCTGTTAAGTAAGTACAGATTACCTGTAGATCCAACACCCGCAACGGAGTCAGTCTTAATAACATCAATTGATTCAAATTCGACAGAAGTTTCAGTTAAAGAAACTTCTTTTGGTGGAATAATGTGAGTAATAAAACCTTGATCGTCCTGAGTAAATGCATCAGTTCTAAATCCAACAGATGTAAGTGCATTTGCACCAAAGTTGGAGTTTGAGTTGGTCAGTGAAATATCACCACCATTCTCAGTTACAAAGTGCTCAGAAAATCCAATCGCAAAAATGGAAACTGCTTGGATAAAGGAATTATTAGATACTTTTACGTGGAAGTTTCTGTATTCTGGTTTATATCTTGCCTTCGAACTATTACTTAGGTTTTCATTACCTGAAACTGTGTTATCATCATACGTTCCAGTTGCAGGAGAATCCTCATTATATTTAACGAACGCTTTATCGTCTTTCTGTAATCCAATGCCTGTGAACTGAGCAACAACCATCGAACGGAATCCAGTGGCTTTACTACCATCTGCTTCCATACCACACATACCAAAAACAGATCTCAGAGAGATGTTAAAGATATATGGTGATGCAGAGGTAACAGTATCAGAGGAAATTGATAAAGTTGCACCAGCAACACCAGGAAGTGGATTGGTTGGTGCATTTTGTACTTGATACTTAATCTCAGTATTACTTACTTTTTCTGAAACAACAAATTTTCCATTATATCCAGTTGCTACATCACTAACACTGAATGGAGTATCAACCTCAAGACCAGTGACAGTAGAACTAGTGGTTACAGTAATAGTTGTTGTTGCTGTGACACCATCACCTGATTTAATACTGGAAATACCAACTTCTTCACCAGTGGAACCAACAATACGGAATTCATCCACTTTTGGTTGAATATCTAAACCATTTGAAGGGTAATCTGGTTCAATAGCACGACCAGAAGATTGTCCATACACAAGACCAACCTTCTCATAATACATTTGAAGGTCAGTTCTGTTTGTTGAGTATGTCTGGAAAATATCATTGATGCTAACATTGTTTACTCCATCAGCATACTCAAAACAGGTGAGTTTGTGGTGTGAGAAGTTTGGAACAAAAGTGTTTGTAGTGTAGTCCTTATATACAACACCATTAGGATTACCATCAAACAAACTAAACTGCCAAAGATAGCATCCACCAGTAATTCTGAATACAGCAGATCTCTCAATATTATCATTTTCTGGATCTGGAACATACTTAGGACGAATCTTGGTCTTTCTGAGGTCAAGACCAACGATTGAAGTTCCTCTAGGAAGAATTACACCACCATGAATACTGTTTAACTTATACAGTTCATTAGATGATGATGCAAGATCTAAATTAGAAGTTAGATCAAGCGCAGGCAAATCATTAGTTACAGATCCATTTCGCAATCTATAATTATTACTTCCGTCTGGTATAAATCCTGGTCTATTATCAACTACATGATCACCTGGATAGAGAAGAACCGTAGTTTTCGCAAACCTATCATTATTCAATCCTCTCTGATATGAAAATCTTGCTGCTTCAATTAAAGCACGTTGAATCGTCTTGAATGGACGAGTCAGTGAATTACCCTGATTTTCAATGCTGTCCGTAGCATCCAAACTATTCGGATCGACGTAAAGAATAGTACCACGCGTTGATTTCAAAAAATTATCTAATCTGGAGAGACCCATCTTATTAGTTCTTATAGTCCGTTATAGATTATTTATCAAACGAAAAAAAGGATAACTCGATGACGAGTTACCCTTTTCGCACTTCCTTCACACATTTATATATTACTTCTTTTTTTCTCTAATGTCAAGTATGTACTCCACTGTATTTGCAACATCATCCATTGCATCACGAAGTTCTTTTTGAGTTCCAGAATGTTGTTCTATTTTTGTCACACCATTCCTGAATTCCTCACATAAAGTCCATCTCCACTGATGTATACCTTTTGAATACCATAAGTTAATTTTCATACTAATCCTTTTTAAATAAGCCACTTACCCGACTTGAACGGGTGACCTGAGCTTTACAAAAACCCTGCTCTATCCAGCTGAGCTAAAGTGGCATCAATCTACAGGTAACAATTCTGGATTTTCTAGTTCTAAATCAAAACACATAGGATGACATTCCTCTGCCATTAGATACATTGAAGATTGATACATCTTCTCTGCATTCCATCTTTGACCAGAATTAGCTAATTGTATGACGCTTGGATTTGCTCTAGCAAGTTCTGGGAGTTCATCGAAGGTAAATGGAATATTCTGAATTAAATACAACAATACCAGATGTTCTCCCTCATGATCATACCAAGCATATTTTGTGTTTATGCGGTATTTCATGGGTTTAAATTTACCCTAACGTATTTAGGGTATGCGAGTAGGGAGACTTGAACTCCCACGGGCATTATGCCCAACAGATTTTAAGTCTGGTGCGTCTACCGATTCCGCCATACTCGCAATAAATCAACTTTCCTCAGATTTCCAAGTTGTTGGATGAAGACTGCAGTATTCGTTAAAAGTGATTTTCATCTCTTTATCGGTCAATCCTGCGTTTCTTGCTGCTTTTGGAACATTCCACTTCGCCACGAATAACATTTCCATAGACTGTCGGGTTTCTGGTCTCATAATCGTAACAAGTCAGGATTTCTTCGTAAAATGATGGTTTATAGAAATTCATAAAAAGGTAATAGGGCAAAAATTTTGGGGAATTTTTTTACCCCCTTTTTTGGAATTAAAAGTCGATTTTCCCTTAGAGTGGAGAAGCATACGCAAGTGTGTCTTCATCAAGCACGGCACGACACAGTTCTAGCACACTCATGAACTGATCCACGGTTTCACAATCAAGAACCTTCTCATCACCTTGCTCAGAGTACAGATAGAACTTACGCTTCACGGGGTCCGCAACGCATCGTGTAAGGTAGTCTTCTTGCATGGGGTCCTTTGCTTACCTAGGTATTATAGAGCATTCAGGCATCTTTGTCAAGGTCTATGGAACCCATCTTGTCCTCTGGTCTCCTCCACTTGGTTTCACGACGGTCATAGTCCCATCCACCAATCAAATAATATTCATTATTGCCTGGATAGTCTTCAGGACTGTCTCCTTCGTATACAACATGAAGTTTTTCGTCATGGTCTAATGGGTTGATGTAACGTGCGGCCCAAATTTCATAATAGCAATGAATATTTGCCCCAGTGCCAGATTTAATTTTAATCGTCTTACCCCATTCAATACCATCAATAATAAGATCTTGAGAGTATCCAATCTGAGTTAGAGTTACGGTAATAGTTTCTGGATCAACGATTCCATCCCAATATTCAGGAAGTTCAATCTTATTAGAATCCTTCAAAGTTCCACGAACATAAATGCCTGCCTCTGGTCCTTCTGCAATGACGTGACGAATTCTTTTCTTTTCGTCTCTGAAGTGTGGAATATCAAATGCACCACCAATGGTCTTGGCTGAAGTAGCACTACCATTGAAGATAGGTGCTGTGACCTCACCAGAAATAACAATATCCCCAGTACCCGTAATTCCTGGACTGTTTATTTTAAGACCATCAATTTGTGCAGTCTTATGATACCAAGGTAGACAAGCATCCTCAGGATAATCACTTTCTTTTTTATTTCCCTTAAAGATATACTGATATGCACTAGATGGTCTTCCCCAGGTCGGATGTTCTTCACAGTCTTTCTGGGGTGGAATATTTCTTTCAATAAATTCGTCTGCCATTTTTAACTCCTTGACTGTAGATATTGTGAATTATCACCTGGATAATCGGCGGGTGATTCACCTTCATATTCTGCGATATTCCTCTCGCAGTCTTGTCTTTCTCCATAGATGTGATAGAAACAATTGATTGGCATACCCCCCATTGCTTGAAGATACACTTTTTCCTCATCAATTCTCTTTACAATTACATCTTGATGAGCACCAATTGGAGTTAGATTCACCGTGATTGTAGTCCAGTCAACTAGATCTTTCCAATACAATGGTAAAACTATCTCAGTTTTGTTTGTTACTCTACCCCTACAATACACATCAGCACTTGGTGCTTCTGGTGCAACATAACGAAGTCTCCATCCATCTTTTGATGGGTGCTTGATATCAAAGTCTTTCTTTGCGGCAAGAACGTGACCACCACAGTTAGAGAACACATGCCCTTGAGCAAAAACGTGTAAACCTGCATTTACTGTCTGTGCTGAATCTACATTACCCAAAAATGCAGAGGGTCCTTGAACCGCAAGAGAATATGGATTACTAAGAGGAAAACATGCTCCACCAGGAACGATAGGAGGAATTAAATTATCACTATTAGTAAGTGGTGCAATGTTTAAGGTTGCATATGGAATAGGAAATGTGGTTGGACTTCCTATCACCACAGGACCTTCAATACCTGCAGAACCATTTACTCTGGTGATACCCTCACCAATAGCAGGGAAGATACCAGTTCCTACTTTTATTTGACCGCCAAAATTGGCGTCGTCCATATTAAATGTCATTTTATCTCCTATGCTTGATTTTGTTGTTGTTGATATCTTTGACCACCAACTTTTGAATCTTTGACTGCAACTGCATCAGTTACTCCTGAAATAATATTTCCATATAAATTAAGACCAGCATTTCCAATTGCTTCGGTAATACCAGATGACATCATCTTAGTATTATTTACCGAGTTCATAACAATTTTCTTTGCATCACCACTAATATTTTCAGAGGCTTTAAATTTAATATTACCCTCTGCAGTATCCTCACCAACAGCAATTAACTCAATGTCATTTGCTTGTAATCTTATTTTACCATTAGTTGCTACAATGTCAATGTTACCATTTTTGGCATTGATCATCACAGCATCTTGATTTTTCTCCCTATTACTTCCACATTCAACTTGAAAGCATCCAGGACCCATGAAGGTCGTCCATCCAGGTCTTTGACCATCCTTATCCATGGAAAAGAAATGCTCACCATCAGAACAAAGAACTGCAAAATCAGAGATTACATCAGAATTTTTATGAATTTTCCCTGTATAAATTGCAGCATGATCTGTGCTAGTTTTTGATGCAGTATAAGTCTTCTTTAGGTTATTACCCCCATCCCTATCACCACTATTTCGTGTAGTTGCCATCTTTAATACTTGGAGTATGAACTATTTAACGCCTCAGATGAGATTATCTGGAGTGTTAGGAATGTTAAGAGTAGGATCATTTCGACTAGTCTCAGATCCTGTTCTGAGAATTGCAGAGGGTTCTACTGTCTGACGGTTGAGAATACTCTCCTGCAATGTTGCATAGACAGGGACAAGTTGACCAATGGTTTCAGAGATACCAGCATAGAGAATGCCATTTTTTGCAAAGACTTGACCATAATATGGTTTTCCATTGACGTATCCAGTTTTTCTAAGACCAGGAATATCTACAACCTGCAGAACTGATTCATCTGGTAGGATGTTTTCAGGAACAACAACAACCTCAAATACAGGTCTCCCTCTAAATCCTAAACCAGTGTTGGATGTTGGATAGATATTTGGATATTCTGTAAATCCATAGAATGGTCCAGGTGCAGGAACTTGAGTGCCAGTATCAGCACCAGAACCACCTGAGGGAATAAGTGGAATCAAAACTCCAGTATCATCAGCAACTCCAATTTCACCAGGCAAATCTCTTACCTGTAAAATTTGTGTCTCAGAATTACCTATAATATCAAACCCACTGGTCCCATCATCAGTCCCTGGAGTTGGTGGTGGAATCTCTGGTCTTCTTGCAATAGGAGGGATCCCAATAATTCTACCAAATGGATCTAGTTCTGGTTCAAATTCAATTGGAGGTCTATCAGGAACTTCAATAATAATTCTATCTCCAGGAGTATATCCAATACCAGGTGCAGTTGGTATTAAATCCACCAACTGGAGTGTTACAGGAATTCCTGTTCCACCACCCTCTGGAAATTCTGGTGGTGGATGTCCATTCCCTGGTTCTAAAACCTCAATATATTCAACAAAACCAGTTCCCTCGACTTCCTTAGGACATGGTGGTGGAATAATCATCGCAGATGCACCAACTGGATTAGATGTCCATGGGGGACTTTCCGAACTGACTATCGTGACATCTTTGGTAATCTTAAGTGCAACTCCAGACGGATTGCTATTGAAAATATCTTTACTAGATGGAACATTTGTGAGTTGAACTTCGACATCATAGGTTCCACGACTTAATTCAACATATCTTTTTCTAGGTTCTCCTCTGAAAGATCTTACTTCTTGAACTTCTGTTCCATTTATAAAAAGTTTAGCAATGTTATCTGCTTGGAAAGCAAGATCATATCTTCCATTTTCTGGAAACTTTACACCACTCCACCTAAGAGTAAAGAGTCCATTAATATCTGGATTATCTATATCAAGTGGTGGTGTATATGGAGAGACACTAATCTTATTCATAAGTTCACTCCATGCAGGATGCTTGAAGTTGAAAAGATCTGGTCCTGTGTAAGTTACTCCACCTATAGATTTTCCACTCTGAATGCCACCTGTTACACTAGATTCAGCAGTGACTTTAATAGTTTGAGTTTTTGAGTTTTTTTCTCCTTTCTGATTCCAGACTTTGCCTCCAACAGCAATACTGTCAACTGCTTTTCCGTATGCTTTAGGATTATCATTCCATTTTAATCTTAAAGTAATCTCACCAGACCCCTTATAATTAATTTTCTTACCGTCTGAGGAGAACTTTGCATCGACAGTTGAGCTCACAATACTAAAAGTTGAGTTGATGTCATCTCCATGACCATCTTTCATTTTAACATCATTACCACTAACGTTGTATCCACCTTTCCCTATTACCTCTTGAGTATCATTATTATTAACTTTAATAGTTTTTTCGTCACTTCCTTTTTCACCTCTCTGTCTACTTGTCCAACTAACTTGTTCACCATTACCAACTTTCAAAGTTCCTACAGATAGTCCACTAATTCTGGGATTATCGTTCCATTCAAATTTCAAGGAAACATCACCACTTCCCTTAACAATCATCTGAGTTCCATCACCATTAAACTTTGCAGTAACACCCGGTGATGTTGACTGAATTTTTAATGATGCATTTTTATCAAATCCATTGTTAATATCATCATCAAACTGAATCTCTCTTCCATTGTCTACAACTCTTCTACCAGCAGTTCTACTGGCACCTTCAGTTCTGATTGCATATAATTTCTCACCACTAACAGTTCTAGTAGAACCTTGGTTCAATCCTCTATATTCTACCGTTACTTCTGCAGGAGTTGGAGGACCTTCCTTGATTGGTTTTTGCCACTTTTGAGTGTTGAAGATTTCTTTTGTAACCTTCTTTCTCTTTCTTTGATCTTGATTTTCTATCTCCAGAGTTACTTCATGATTTCCCTCAGTAATTTTTCTCTTTAAAATTTTTGGAGATGAATTTTTAAATCCTTTAAGTTTGTAAACCTCTTGACCATCGACTAAGATTCTCCCTTTATTATCACCAGTGCCTTTAAATCCATAGAATCCATCGTAAGGAAAATTGACTTGCCAAGTATTGGAGTAAACAATTCCTCCACCACCATCACTGTTTGGAAGAGATAATGGTGGCAATGGAGACATTGCAAATCTATTTGTAAATTTACTCCATGCAGGATGAGTTACAGGCCACCAACTTTCAGATCCACCAGTAAACCTAGATGACCATAGTGGATTGTTAGGACATCTTCCCTCCTGTTCTTGTGGGGGTTCTTGTGGAATGGGTGGGAAGGGTGCTTCAATTGTGAAAGCAGAACCCATAGGATTATCATTCCAAGATTTAGCAGTTATTCTTGGTTGCTCAGATTCTCTAATCTTGATATCAATCGCAAGTGCCATCGGGTTGACACCTTTAACCTTTGGTTTTTGTTGATTTGTTATCTTAGTAATGGTGAGATCTGAGTTCTCATCAAATCCATTATTAATATCATCATCATACTCAATGGTTCGTCCATTATTTTTGATTATAGAACCAGTATTTCTGCTAGAATTAAAAGTTTGAACTAGATACTCTTTACCAGATTCAAAAAATGCTGATTCAGTAATAGTTTCTTTTTCTCTTAATGATCTTCCATTTCTTGTCGGACTTCTTCTCAACTCAACAGAATCATTAGAACCAAGTCCTATCTTAATTTTAGATGCAAAAACTCCAGAGATTGTTGGATTATCATCTGTTCTTAGTCTAAAATGAATCTCTGCGGATCCAGATCCCTCAACTTTTAAATATTTTTCATTTCCTCTTTCTATAAAACGTGCTGTAACATCTGCTCCACCAGGTTTTCCGTTCTTATCAAATGAAAATCTACCCCCAGGTGTTTGAGTTAACTCAGTTCTAATTCTATACTTTCCCTTCTTAAAGAATCTGGTATAAGTTTGTTTCTTCATACCATTTTCAATAATTACTTCATCACCACCCACCTGAACATCTTTTAATCCATTACCGATTCCCGTGGCACCATCACCTACACGGTTACCAATGAATATTTTTGCATTGTCATCAACGTCAACTGTAATGTCATAGTTTCCATCAGCAGGGAAGTCAATACCCTCCCAACGAATCAAATGAGTTCCTGCATAAGGATTATCCTCTAACGGTTTCTTAGTATCAAAAGGACAAATTCCATTTTCACTAAGGAATCCACTTCGTCCATAAACATTTGTTCTCCAAAGTTTTCTATCTGCTTTGTTTACATAATCAGCAGTGTTAAAAATACTCTCATATTTTTGAGATTGATTAGACGTAGATACGGTCTTAGGTGCATCTATAGTGATAGTCTTGGTTGTACTACCTTTTTCACCTCTTTGGTCTAATACTACACCACCAACTGTAATTTTATCTACAGCAACTCCTGCAGTTTTGGGGTTATCATCCCATTGTAATTTTAACTGGATATTACCAGGACCATCAGTTATTAACCTTTTTCCGTCATCAGAGAATTTAGCATTATTTGTGGAAGATGCGATTGAAAATGTAGAGTTGATGTCATCACCATGACCATCTTTCATTTTAACTTTCTTCTTATCACCACTAACGATGTAACCACCTTTTCCGACTACCTCTTTAGTTTCTTTTGACCCTACTTTAATAGTCTCAGTCTGATTACCCTTCTCACCTCTTTGCCTCCAAGTTTTATTACCAACTTTTATACTCTTGACAGCAACACCAGCAGTTCTAGGATTATCATCCCACTCAAGACGTATAGTAACGTCACCAGAACCTTTTACTTTGAGTTCCCTTCCATTATCAGAGAACTTTGCACTTACTCCAGGAGAAGATGACATAATGGTAAACTTTGCATTAGCATCACTGCCATCACCATCTCTCAATTTTAGTGTATTATTTTGATTTCTACTATTTTTACCTGAAACCTCAATAGGATTATTTGCTGAGTTTAATCCATCAAATTCTATTGGATATTTTCTTTCACCAGAAACTGTTTTAGTAATTCCTTTATTCAATCCATGATAAGTAATGGTAAGATTTTGTGGTTTAGGTTTTGGTTTCTCTTTGATTGGAATATTAAAGAGTTCTACTTTAATTTCATGAACACCCTTTTCAATATATCTGGATACAACTTTTACAGGATCTCCTTTGAATTTTCTCTCTTCCAAAACTAATTCATTATCAATGTATATCTTTCCAATATTATCTGCCATCCCACGGAACTTATAATCACCATTATGTGGAAAATCCTCTTCCCAGACAAAAGTAGCTACACGACCTGAATAGTCAGTGCCGGGAACATTAGAAGGTGGAGTTGGAGAAATCGCATAACGATTCATAAAACTATCTTCTATTACCTTTTTCTGTTTAGGGGGAGATGGTATAAAATCTTTACCACTTTCAAACTTATAAGTTAAGTCATTGATAGAGTGTCCATTTCTCTTTCTTTCATTACTGGCAGTGAACTTACCTTGGGTTACTCTAACTTGTAAATCGTCATTATCATTTGCAGATTCAACAAAATCGGCAAAAATTACTGTCCCTTTTTTATCTCCTTTGATTTCTTTTGGGCTTTTTCCAAAACCATCAACAAGTCCTTGCTCAACTCCTTTTCCTTTATATCTACCACTAGCAACAACTGTATATACAGTGTTTCTTTTTACTTTTCTCTTGACTTTAGTTTTTCTATTTTCTTTAAACTCAGGTGCTTTAAATTTAAATTTATGACCACCGTCTTCTGAGGTAAAGGTAAATTGCAAATCTCTCTCTACTTGGTTTCCTCCTTGAGTATAAACTTCAAATTCTAGTTCTTCAAATTGATCATTCTTAGTGGGGGGTTGTTTTATCTCAGTAATCTTTCCACCCCATGCCCAGTGTTGAACATCATGCTTTACTTGATCATGCTTTTCTCTAAAGATAACTTCCAAAGGAGTTTCTTTTCTAGTGTGCCACCAAGGATTTTCAAGTTGTTTTAAAAAATCTTGATAGTCTCTAATTTGTCGTGAAATTGGACTATCTTGTAGTGAAGCAAATAAATTAGGATCCCAGTCACCAAGATCCTCACCATCGGGCCCAAACCTTTTACCATATCCAGCAAGAGGTGAAGGAGGAGTCAGGTCATAAATTTCAAAATCATCCTCTTGATCATAATAAATCGTCGTGGATGAAGTTGAACCGATGCTTGTTTTAAGTACAGTACCAACACCTCTTCTACATGTATCAAATAATCTTGATTGTGGTGGAGTTTTATATCCAAATCCACCCTCAGTTACGATTACTGAAAGAATAGATCCGTCTATACCAACTACAGGAACAGCGAATGCACCAACACCTCCACCACCACTGATAAAGATTTTTGACTCACATGCATTGGGAGAACCATCTGTCTTTAGTTTCTGACCACCACGTCCACCAGAGGTTATTGGAAGACCTCCCTGTGAACCAGAGAAAACTCCCTTCCCATTGATGGTTAGTGGTTGATTATCAACAAAAACTGGTGTGCCACCTGTGCCTCCAAGGAAAATACCATCTCCTCCAGTTCCTCCAGACTTAACTCGTCTCCCACCAGATTTAAGATACTTCCCTCCAGCACTGATTGGTTTACCACCACTACCACCAACTGTTAATGGGGTTCCACCAGATGCTCCTACTTTAACCACATTGCGTCTGGGTGGCAGTCTTCTTCCAGTAATTGAATCTACTCTCGATCCCCTGTCACTGTTACCAGATACAATAATGGGTTGACTTCCTGAGGGATATGCAGGAGTTTCTCCTGGTCTGAGTCCTTTGATTCCTTTTTCACAAGAAACTTGATCTGGTGTGATGTCGTTTGTTGTTAATTTATTAACTTCATTAACGGTTAAATATCTAACTCTATCTCTTGTCTCTAAAATAAAAACAGCACCAGGATTTTTAGATGCATGAACGTTAGCTTCATAAATCGATTTCCCAGTAAGATATCCTCTGTCGGGATCAATATACCCAACACGAATACTATCTTTAGTTGCAGCACCAAAAATGTTAAACGACATATCTTGTTATATTCTGCCCTTCTGGGTAATGATATTTATCACAATATATCTAATGCTCCAGAGACATCTTCGTCTGGATCTCCAGGATCAAGATCGACACTAACTCCAGGATCATTTTGTGCGTCAATTGCAGCAACTGCTGCATCTTCTGCTGCTAGAATTGCTTGTGTATTTTGATCAAGTTCAACAACGGGCCGTTGTGATCTACCTGGTTCTAAGTATGGAATTGTCTTTGGTGGATCAGATGGTGGATCTGGATTATTAACAATACCATCCTCAACAGACTTACTACTTGGTTTAGCTGGTGGTGCAGTTTGATCTCCACCACTACAGAACGTATATGTATCAGATTCTGCGGTGGTTGGTTCTAATTCACAACCAAAAATGTTTAATTGGAAGTTAGTAAAATCAAGAGCACCAGTCATACTTCCAACAATACCATCGATTTGATTTGTAATCTCCGAAACAAATCCAGTGACACCAGCTAACATCTCATCCATATCTTCAAGATATGCATTAAGATTATCTACAATAGCATTGTTAGAAGCATCAATCTCTCCCTTATTCAGGTTTATGACCTTTGCAACCAATGCTTCTGATGCACACATCGGAACTCGGGGATTTGTTGGAGCACCTACACTAGGATCTCCATTCTGCACTGCCTGCGTAACCTCATTTAGTAATTCTTGTGGATTGATTGCATCAGAAAGGGAACCAGCAATTTGATCTTTAAGACCACCAGTCATCTTATTGTACATACACAACATGAGTTCTGTAAGTTGCTGCACCATATCTTTGAACTGAAATCTCATGCTGGATGGTAGTGCAGCAATAATCATATTAAAACCTTTAGTCAATATCTTCAATGCATACTCTTGAATCTTATCAAAGATTGGTTTCATAAACTTAGAAATTTCTGCAGATGCAAGTTGAACTACATCCTGAATTGCTGTCTGTGCGTCTGTTATATTATTCGTAATCGCATCAGCATAACTTTGAAGAGACTGTAAGATGGTATCAATTCTGTTTGTAAGATTTTCAATTACAGTTTGTATACCCTTTAAAGAAGAATTAATAAATTCTTTGGGGTCTGGTTTCATCAGTGCGATTTTCTCCTCACACTTTGCTTGTCTTCTAGAGTCAGCAGCAGTGGTCTGTTGAATACCATCTGCGTTTTCATTAGATGGTGGACCTTCTTCAGGAGGTTGTAATGAGAGATCGTCATCTGGTGGAACTTCTCTAGCAGTTCCTGATTTTGGAGTTGTCCCCTCAGAATAACCACTCTTCCCAAGAAGACCAGGTTGAGTATCTGTAACAGTATCCGCGACTGTGCTATTCTTTGTCGAGAGAACTGTCTGAGAGTTATTACCAAGAACTCCCATAATGACAGGGACTTGTCTTTCCTGTCCATCAAGAAAGAATCCAAAGACCATATTCCCTTGACGGAGCTTGGTTGAATCCATTGCTCCTGCTTGACCACCACCCGCAGTAACAGGATACATTACCTGTGCCCATGGCAATTGATCAGATGGGATAGTCGTTTCACCTTGGTCATGAAGACCAATAATTCTTACTTTATATCTTTTACCCCACCCAGGAATGGAATTCTTATCTTCATATTTTCCAGAATTTGTATTGTCTCTCCAAGTGGAGTCATCAGGAATTTGACCTACCCACCAAAGGAAAGATCCGCCTAAAAATCCAGGATTAAATAGTGCTCCCGTCCCTTCCATTAGTCGTCATACACCAGACATTCTGGTTCAGATGGGTTTTGATCACAATAAAGTTCAAGATATGAAGGATCATGATGATCACCTGCTTCAATATCTTTCTTATTATGTTCTGCATACTCTTCTAATTCATGCAGTTCACCCTCAATGTGACGACGCATTTGAGGATTAGTTCTAGGATCTTGAAGGATTTCTTTATCCTTTTCGATATGCTTTTCTATACTTTCCATAATTGATTAATTGGATACGGGTTTTCTTCCGATAGAATCTCTTGATAAATTACATCGTGTAAATGTAGATTTAGAAGTTATTGTATGGCAGATATCAGTTATAATATATAGTCCACCATCTTGACCGTCTGGAGTTTCAGTCCTATTATCACTGAGACCAGGTACATCTAGGTGAATCATGTCACCTGCATGTAAAGCAAAGTTTCCAGGAATTACAATATCTGCTTGAGATGAGAAGAACTGATTATATCTCATCACTGCTTGGTTTTCAATCTCAGCACCTACAAAGTTTTCTTCCCCTGACTTTTCAACCTGTTGATCTGAATCTCCAGTTGGAAGAGTTCCTTTATCTAACAAACGATATGTGGTTCTAGTATAGTCTTCGTTCTTTCCACTTTTATCAAACTCTGGATTTCTAAGAGTTGTTGATAATGCAAGACCATCTCTACCAGCAGTTTTTAAACTTCCCTCAGTTTCATCTGTTTTTGGATTGATAACCTCATAGTAACAAGTGAATGGATCAAATAAAACTTGACGAGTTGTCAATGCACCCATCTTCATTTTTTCTTGAACGTTTACATTATCTTTTTTATCATACTTCAATACCTTAAAATCTTTTCCCTCTGGCATATTTCCTCCTGCGGTATCAGGAGTTTCGTTATAAATTGTTTTTGCCTTTGGTTCTTGATCTAACAAACCATCAATAGACTTAAAGAAGAACCCTTCCGAAGTTTCATAGAAAAAATACCCAGCAGTGCTTCCAAGAGTTTGACTCTCAGATGAAACTGCTTTCTTGCAAAGATTATTAATAAAATAAAATGGTTTCGTTGAGTTTCCTATAGTATTTAAATTATTAATTGTAGGTTCTATTTGAGCATCTTTATCACTCTCAAGCTCTTCGGTGATCACTGATGAAATGTGCTCGGATAGTTTTCCATCAAATCTTCTTTTTACTCTTGACTTTTCATTCATAATATACTCCTTTGAAACAAGATTGATACTCAACATTGACTTTTGAGTTTTATTATCAAGAGGAGTAATTTGATTAACATATAAGGTTACTTCAAGTTTATTTTTAGCATTGTCCTCAAATGCCAACTCAACTCTTTCTTCCCCTACAAGAGGTAGTCCATCTCTGACACTCTTACCATCAATACTAGCACCACTATCAGCAAAAACATAGTTTGCGGTGATAGTATCACTCATAATACTTTCAGTGTAAGTCAACTGCACAAAACCACCACGCAGATCTACAGCCTTTCCACCTTGGTTGCTGTTTATTGTTACTTTAGTTACTTCTGCTGGTTCTGAACCTTTGGATGCTATCTGGACTGACATTCTTAGATTACCTCTTACTTATATTTAACCTTGGAAATCCAAGAACTCAAACGGATCATGACTAGAACCACCAGACATTGCCGTCATACCACCACCAGATGATTGAGGTGACTCTTCTGGCATTTGTTGTGGTGGATCTTGAACCACAACTGTTTGCTGTGCTCCCTGCTCATATGATGCATACTGCTGAAGAGCACCTTCAACTCCTTTTACATCTTTTGCTTGGTTCAATGCTAATTGCAATCCAGGTGCCACCTGCCCAAGTGCTGCAGTGGAGTCTGCATCGGTAACGAACTCCTTGCCACCAAGGTTAGCAAACAATCCTTTACCAATAAATCCACCCTTATCCTTCACCTCAATATGCATATGAGTTGGGTGCCCATGTCCTCCAGGTCCTTGTTTTTGGCCAGGAGAATACATACCACCCCAACTATCATGAAT
>Ga0163179_10000773_pt1 | contig 22829 bp, 18 predicted proteins | sample AtlANTMetagenome_FD_109643 | JGI IMG/M metagenome (GOLD analysis project Ga0163179, IMG submission 109643) | Marine eukaryotic phytoplankton communities from the Atlantic Ocean - Atlantic ANT 2 Metagenome | ecosystem: Environmental > Aquatic > Marine > Oceanic | place: North Atlantic Ocean...
CGTCGAAGGCCCCAAGGGGAAGCTGGAATGGCAGCTACCGGCCGGAATCTCAATCAATCAGGAGGAGAGCACGGTTGCCGTCAATAGAGAGAACGATCACCGAAGGCTACGTGCCCTGCACGGAACGGCTCGCAGCCTTATCAACAACATGGTTCAGGGCGTTTCCGCTGGGTTTGCGAAGGAGTTGGAGATCCAGGGGGTCGGTTTCAGGGCCGCGGTCAAGGGCGACAAGCTGGATCTCAGTCTCGGAAAGTCCCATCCGATCCTGCATCCTATTCCCGAGGGAATCACCGTCACGGTTACTGATAATACCAAGATCAAGGTGGAGGGGCCGAACAAACAGGTCGTTGGCCAATTTGCGGCGGAAGTTCGAAATTACTATCCCCCCGAACCCTATAAGGGCAAGGGAGTCCGGTATGTTGGAGAATACGTTCGCCGGAAAGCCGGCAAGAGCGTTCAGAGTTAAGCCACAACTACAGCAAGACCATGAGTATTCCGAATCGAAAGGAAGCCCGTCGAAAGATCCACCGGCGTATCCGCAAGAAGCTGTCCGGAACAGCTGGTCGCCCCCGCCTGGCTGTTCATTATTCCAACTGCCATGTCTACGCTCAAGTCATCGACGACGAGGTTGGGAGAACCCTTTGCGCCGCATCCAGTCTGGACAAGGAAGTAGAAGGCTCGGGCTCGAACGTTGCCACTGCCGAAAAGGTTGGGTCCCTCATCGCCAGTCGTGCGGGGGCAGCAAACATTGCCTCGGTGGTCTTTGACCGTGGCGGACACCTCTATCACGGTAAAATCAAGGCCCTGGCGGAAGCTGCCCGCGAAGGTGGACTGAAATTCTAACATTCTCATAAAATGGTTACCAGCAACGACAATCCGTCTTCAGATCAGGAAAATCCGACTCCGGCTGACGAAGCGCCTGCGGACTCCACTGCCGCCGAGGAAGCAGCTCCCACTGAGGAAGCAGCTCCCACTGAGGAAGCAGCTCCCGCCGAAGAAGCAGCTCCCGCCGAGGAAGCAGCTCCCGCCGAGGAAGCAGCTCCCACTGAGGAAGCAGCTCCCGCCGAGGAAGCAGCTCCCGCCGAGGAAGCATCCCCCGCTGCGGAAGCAGCCCCCGCAGAAACTGCTCCTGCTGCAGAAGCTTCTCCTGAGCCTGCGGCTCCGGCTGCTGCCGATTCAGCCCCTGCTGAGCAGGCCTACTCAGGAAGAGGCCCGCGGCGCCGCGACTCAGGCTTCGGTGGCCCTCCTCCTGCTACCGATGAGGATGGCAATGAACTGACGGAGAAAGTGGTATTCATCAACCGCTGCGCCAAGGTGGTAAAAGGGGGACGCCGGTTCAGCTTTTCCGCACTGGTGGTTGCCGGCAATCGCGCTGGAAAGGTTGGCTACGGCTTTGGCAAGGCAAACGAAGTCGCGGAGTCAATCCGGAAGGCTGGAGATAACTCGAAGCGCAACCTGCAGGCGATGACGCTCGCCGACCACACCATTCCGCACGAAATCTACGCGGAGTTTGGTGGAGGCAAGGTGCTTCTCAAGCCGGCTTCGCCTGGAACCGGGATTATCGCCGGAGGTGGCGTGCGCGCGGTGTGCGAAGCGGTTGGCATCAGGGACGTGCTCGGAAAGTCCCTTGGATCCAACAACCACGCCAATGTGGTCAAGGCCACGCTCAAGGCCCTCTCCCTCCTTCGTAATCGTGACGAGGTCATGACCCTGAGGGGCAAGAAGAAGGAGAAAGCCATCTAACTAAATACCATTGAGATAGCATGAATCTTCACGACTTGAAACCGAACCCCGGCGCGAAGCACCGCCGGAAGCGCCTCGGGTCAGGCGAAAGCTCCGGGTTGGGCAAGACCTCCGGCAGGGGACACAAAGGACAGAAGTCCCGGTCAGGTGGCGGCGTGCGCCCTGGATTTGAGGGTGGCCAGATGCCTTTGCATCGCCGGTTGCCCAAGAAGGGATTCAGTAATGTGCAGTTCCGCGACAAGATCGCCATTGTGAATCTTTCCCAGCTCAACGAAAAGTTTGAGGAGGGATCTACTGTAAACGAAAAGGCTCTTCGCGAGGCCGGCCTCGTCAAGGGGCAGTGCGACGCCATCAAGGTGCTCGGTCATGGTGAGCTCGACCGGAAGTTGGTTGTAGTGGTCGATGCCGCCAGCGCTTCTGCGCGGGCCAAAATTGAAGCGGCCGGAGGATCGGTCGAAACCGGTGCCTGACATCATCCCTTGGAGACAGCCCGCACTGATGGCCTTCTCCGCAGACCTACCTCAACCTCGACTCATCCGGTAAGAAATGATCTCGGCCTTTGCGAACATCTGGAAAGTCCCCGAACTCCGCGACCGCATCCTCTTTACGCTGGTCATGGTGGTGATTGTTCGCCTGGGTGTGGCGATCACTCTCCCGGGAGTGGATGCGAGTGTGATTGATCGCTGGTTGGAATGGCGGGTTGAGAACGACGAGGGAGGCAACGCCATCGGGGTTCTTCTCAACGTGTTTTCCGGGGGTGCCCTGCAGCAGTGCGGAATCTTTGCGTTGGGCATCATGCCCTACATCTCTGCGTCCATCATGATGCAGCTGATGTCAGCGGTTGTGCCGAAACTGGCTAAACTGCGTCGGGAGGAAGGTGGTCAGCAGAAGATCAATCAATACACCCGTTTCATTACGATTGTTATCGCGGTCGTGCAGGGATTCCTGCTGGCCCAGACTCTCCAGAACCCGGCATCCATTCCCTACATGGAAGGGATTGATCAGCATGGAGGGGGAGATCTGGTTCCCGGGGGAGGTTTTGGTTTCACGATGCTCACGGTGCTCACGATCCTAGCGGGCACGATGCTTCTGATGTGGATTGGTGACCAGATCACCGAGCGTGGAATTGGAAACGGAATTTCGCTTATCATCTCGGTGAACATCATTGCAGCCCTGCCGGGAGCTCTGGTGCAGGCCTTCAACACCTATGTCCGGAGTGCAGAGGCCAATCCTTTCAAACCCATGGTCCTGGTGGGTCTCTTCGCTCTTCTCCTGGTGGTAATCGCTGCCGTGATCGCCATCACCCAGGCACAGCGCCGAATTGCCATTCAGTATGCGAAGCGTGTGCGTGGGAAGCAGCTCACAGGACAGCAGACCCAGTACCTTCCACTCAAGGTCAACTACTCGGGGGTGATGCCCATTATCTTCGCGAGCGCCATTCTGTCTCTGCCCACCATGCTTCTCAGTTCGATCCCGGCCCTGAGTGATAAGGAATGGGTGGCTTGGCTGAACGAAACCCTTAATCCTCCGAGCATCTGGTATTTCATCATCTCGGGAGCGATGATTTTCTTCTTCAGCTACTTCTGGGTGGCTACGATGTTCCAGCCCAGTGAGATTGCGGAGAACCTGAAACGTAGTGGCGGATATGTTCCCGGTGTGCGTCCGGGCAAGCCCACTGCGGAGTTTCTGGACTTCACGATGACGCGCCTGACTTTTGCGGGAGCGCTCTTCCTGACACTCGTCTACATCATGCCCATGCTGCTGACGATCACGCTGGATCTGAATTTTGTGGTGACCAGTTTCTTCGGAGGGACGAGCCTTCTAATTCTGGTGGGGGTTCTGTTGGATATATTACGACAAACGGAGACTCACCTGCTTCAGCGCCACTACGATGGCTTCCTGCGTAAAGGTAAGATTCGGGGACGGGGAGGACGTGTTCAGGGAACCGGTTCGGCGGCTACCAGTAGTGCCCTCGTCTATCTCTGGGCCTTTGCTGCCGTCCTGATTCTCCTCGCGATCGTGGCCTGGATCATGAATCGATGATCCCGTCGCGCTCCGGTGGCTGCTCCCACGATTGTCTTACTCGGCCCACCGGCCTCAGGAAAAGGTACGCAGGGTCGTCTCCTTGCGGATACGCTGAAGCTTCCCTATTTTAGCACGGGCAGGCAATTGCGCCGGGAGTTGAAAGCGCGATCGGCAATTGGTCGGGAGGCTGAACCCTATCTGGAAGTCGGCCGCTATGTGCCCGATGAGCTGGTGCTTTCCCTGCTGATGAGCTGGCTTGAGAAGCACAAGGGAGGCTGGGTTCTCGATGGATTTCCCCGTACGGTTCCGCAATCTGAGGATTTTGACCGCTTTCTGGGAAGCAGACGGCAGAACCTGCGGGCGATTCTGCTCGAGGCTCCAGCGGACGAGTTGGAGCGCAGGGTGTCGGACCGCCGCGAATGCACGATGTGCTCGTGGACCGGCACAAGGACCCAAGCCCGGAGGTCCGGTGGGAGATGTCCCAGCTGCGGAGGTGAGCTGGGACAGCGGGACGACGATGAACTAGAAAACTTCAGACAGCGCCGAAAGGAGTTTGAAGAGTTGACCTTGCCGGTAGCTTCTTATTACGAACAATCTGATCGCCTTCTCCGGGTGTGTGGAACTGGTCGTCCGGAGGAAGTGTTCAGCAGGTTGCAATCCCATCTTTCCTGAGATATGGCCAAACGTCTCAAGATCCCGATCAAGAGTGAATCCGAGATCCGTAAGATGCGGAAGGCGGGAGAAGCCGCCAGTGATGTCCTGCAGGCGACTGCCAAGTTCATCCAGCCTGGCCGGACGACCGGGGAGATTGACCAGCATGCTGCCGAACTCATTGCCGAACGGGGAGGTACGGCAACATTCCTCGGCTATCGCGGGTTCCCCGCAAACATCTGCATTTCCATCAACGAGGAAGTGGTCCATGGAATTGGAGGCACGCGCCGGGTCCAGCCGGGAGATCTTGTCAGTATAGATATCGGAGTTACCCTTGAGGGTTGGATCGGTGACAACGCCGTGACCGTGCCGGTGGGCCCTGTCTCTGAAGAGGATCGCCGGTTGCTTGCCGCTACGGAGCAGAGCCTCTTTGAGGCGATCGATCATGCCCGGGATGGCGCGTTACTGGCTGATCTCTGCGGAAGCGTGGAGGAGTATGTTGAAGGCCATGGATTTGCGGTGGTGCGGAAGTTGGTGGGTCACGGGGTAGGACGGAATTTGCACGAGAAACCCGAGGTGCCCAATTACCGACCGGAAGGAAAATCTCCCCGGCTCAGGGCAGGGATGATTCTTGCGATTGAGCCAATGGTGAATGCGGGTGTGGGCGACGTCGATTTTCTTGAGGACGGGTGGACCGTGGTGACCGCTGATCGTCGATCATCGGCTCACTTTGAGCATACCGTGCTGGTGACGACCGGGGATCCCGAGATTCTCACCTGGCGACCACGTACGGCCCTGCCGGAGCAGCTCGGGGTGACCCTCTGAGACTGGGGTGCGCAAGGAGCCTCGAACCTTGGGGTAGGGCTTCTTGCGGACAGGCTGGCCCGAGGACGCGAACGGACTCTGCGCGAGGCCCTTTCCGCAGGCTTTGACGGGCTGCCCAAGAGGGCGAGGGAGAAGTGTTCGTTTCCGAGGAGGACCGGGAGCCTGTGCGGGATCAGGGCGACCAGACGGGCTTCTGGATCTCCACCCTGCCGCTTACTCGAGTCTCATGATCCAGTCCGAAAGGTCGGCAACATCCTGAGGGCTCAAGGTGTAGGAAAAACTGGAAGGCATCCCGGAGTGCTTGGCATCGGATCGTTCTACAATGTCGTTTGTCTGCACCACGACGCGTTTGCCGTTGGGGAGATAGATCTCCAGCACCTGGGCGGTTTCTTCCTGAATCATGCCGAAAAGCTCTCGGCCATCTTTCAGCTTGAGGCTGGTCTGCTGGAATCCCTCCACGATGTAGGCATCTGGCTCGAGAATGGACTTGATCACGTAGCTCAGATCCTGCCGTTTGCGGATTCCTACAAGATCGGGGCCGAGGACGATGCCTCTGCCGTGAACCTGATGACAGGCGAAGCAGGTTCCGCGTCCGAAGAAGAGTTCCTTTCCGCGTGCAGGGTCGGCCTTCGGCATGGCATTTGTAGCGGCAGCGATATTGGTTTTCCGCAGGCCAGTCTTGGTGAGAAACACTTGGTACATGGACTCTCCACCGGAGCCCCCCTGCTTGTTGCCACCGAGTACGACTTCGCCGGCCGGAACGGTGCGGCGATAGACCGAAAACGATTCACCGTTGCTCATGCGCACCACCATGGAAGTTTTTTCCATGCCGGCAACGAGGGCTTTAGGCGGCGCGGTGCGGCCATCATAGGCGAGATAGAGAGTGGCAGGCAAATTGATCTCGAAGTGGAGAAACTTCCCCTCCGAGCTGGACTTGTCGTCGTTGTGGGTGCGGATGTGTGTGGCTCCTGCAAGGGCTTCAGGGATCCCGGTGAAGGTGTAGTTGCGGTCCGCATAAACGAGGGTGCCACGTTGCAGGCTCTCAAGATACGCGCGATATGTGGTGGCGGAACCCTCGCCACGGATACCACGGACAAAGAGTCGGTCCCTCCATTCGGAGGCGCTGATCCTGTGTAAAAGGAGCGTTTCCACTTCGGAGAGTCGGCGAGGTCCCTTGAACACGGCGGCCTTGAGCGTAGCGCTGGTGGAGACCTTGAGCTCTCCATTTGCCTCAGAGGATTCAGGGGAAGGTTCGGTGCCGTCGAGGGTATAGCGGATTGTTCCGGGTATCGGAGAGGAGAACCGCACGAGGGTCGACTGCCGGAAATGCTCGTGCGTGGTAGAGAGGACCAGGCTTTGGAGTGGGTTGCTCCGGGCGGCGGTGCCGCCGAGGAACTCATCCGCCCTCCGCTGCAAATCGCGGTCTCCCTCTTCCATCAGGCCCAGTGCGGCCATCCTTCGGATTCCGGGGCGCTTGTCCTCCAGAAGAGCCCGGCGCTTGTCCACGGGAAGCTGGCGGCGCATGACCTGCCAGTTGGTGTAATAGGCCACCCGGTCGGTCTCGTGGGCAACGGCATCGAGGATTGAGGTGCCATGTGTGCCCCAGCCAATTCGGTCGAGTGATTCCATCGCGGCCAGCCTGATGCGTGGCTCCTCGTCGGAGAGCAGTTCAATAAGCAGGGGGATGGCGTTTGTGACGCCATTCTCACCGAGAATACGTGTGGCCTGAACCCGGACATTCAACCTGTAGCTTGCCGGGGGGGAGCGCCACGCCGCCCCCTCGCGAGCTTGCCCCTTGGTAGGAGTGGCTCTCGATTTCTCCATGGCGTCCCATTGGTCGCCGGCGATTTTCGCGATTCCTCCGTGGCCTTGGTCACGGGACTTGTCGATGTGACCGACCGCCCACATGGCCCATGTCGCCTGCGTCTCGCTCAGTCTGCCCCATTGAAGTTCGGTCAGAAGGTCCTCACGGACGGCTTCTCCGCGGCGGATGAGCTCATCCTGGGCATGAACGCGCCAGACGTGGAGGTTGGAGCCGAGGTCTTCAAGTAACTCCTCGAGACTCCAGCTCTTCAGGTCTCTTGTTCGTTTTTCGGTATCCCATGTGGTCCGCGGGAGCAGCGGCGATTCCTGATGGATCAAGCGGAACACGCGTCCCTGGTATTTTGCGTTTTCCTCTGCGGTCCATTTTTCCTTTGGCACATACTCTGTGCCATAAACAGATCCCCACCCGGCGATATAGAGTGCTCCATCGGGGCCGATCTCAATGTCCGTCGGGCGAAAAAGCGACCGCCCCTTGGCTCCCTTGTAGCCGAGGTCTCCTCCACGAGTTGCGCCGCCGTCGACTATCTTGCGCTTGGTTTCTGCTGGCACCTGCAAGGATCCAAGCCATTTGGGATTGTAGAGGAAGATGCAGTTGTTGGTCCAGTCTGCGATCAGGTAGCGATTGCGGTATTTTTCCGGAAAGTGACTTGAGCTGTAAAAGGCAACACCCGTCCCGGAGCCGCTTACGCTTGGAAAGAGATCCGACGAAGGAGCGACAGCAATGTGTTTCCCCATCCAGTCAAATTTCCACGGGTGGCGCATGGAGTAGTGACCGTGGCGGATCGGCATGAAGATGCGCTCACCAGGTTGCCCCGGATCGTTGTCGGTGGCCAGCCAGTTAAAGCCGCTGTCCATGCACATGTCCCAGGGGTTGCGCATTCCGCGAGCAAATAATTCGAGGTCGTGCCCCCCGGGACGGCATCGGAAGATGCCGCCTTCCATCTCCCGCTTGTTCATGGGATGGTAGCTCTTTGGGTAGGTGTCTTTCGTATAAATCCGGGTGAGAGGGTATTGTGTGTTGTCATCCGACTTGATGCCCTGCAGATCACGAATCGGCTTCGGAGCGTTCGGCTTTACCCAGGTGTTCCCCATGGTGAAATAAAGCCATCCATCGGGTCCCCAGTTGAGGCCGTGGATGCTGTGCCGCAGGTTGTTGAGGCCCGTATAGATGATCTGGTATTCATCGGCGATATCGTCTCCGTCGGTGTCGCGCAGCACGGTGAGCTCGGGGGCGTTGGCTACCCACAATTCGTTGCCTTTCCAGGCCATTGCCTGAACGCAGTTGAGACCCTCGGCAAACGTTTTCACGGTCTCTGCAATTCCATCCCCGTTCTCATCGATCAGGATCTTGATATAGTCGGTCGGGGAATCCTCCCTCGGGTGACGGTATTGGGGGCCAGCCCCGACATAGAGTCGCCCCTTGTGGTCAAAGCAGAGGGAAGAAGGATTGATAATATGGGGCTCCTTGACGAAGAAATTGATTGCGAAGCCCTCCTCGACGGCTGGAAGAGCGTCCTTGTCGAGTTCGGCAAGTCCTTGACCGCCGAGCAAGAGCATGAGGAGAGAAGGAGTGAAAATTCGGTTCGCGGTCATATCTGATGCAAATTAGGAATCCTTTTCGTTCCGGCTGTCAGGATAGAAGAGATCCCCATCATCGATGTCGGGGATTCCGACCACCAGAATGCGCATCTTGCCTGTAGCCCCGTGGATGACACCGGGTGGAATATGAATCATTGTCCCGGGGCGAACGCTTTGTTCCTTGCCATCAAGGGACACGGTTCCTCCTCCCTCGAGAACGTAATAGAGTTCGGTGGTGCGTTTGTGATAGTGCAGCCTGGCTCCGTCGATGTCCACGGCGTGGGCCCAGGCGGCCAGACCCTTGTCCCCCTTGCTCAGGAGGCGATAGCGCAAGCCACAGGCGCTTTTTTCCCGTGGGGCATCGTCCTCATGGCGGATAATGAGATTCCCGGGAAGGGTGGGAGAGGGGTCATCAGCCATCAATCTATTGCAATCGGCGGGAGCCAGCTCGTCGACTCCGAAATTGCCGCAGGGCGTGACCCGGTGAGGTGACTCGTGCCTCGCCTAGCGGCGGATGGTGGCGAGACGGTACTTCATGATCGCGTCCGTGATGGCAGTTGCAAGAGTGCGCTGGTAGGTCAGGCCTGCGATCAGGCGAGCTTCGTAGGAATGACTCATGAAACCGCCTTCGAGGAGAATGGCAGGGTGCCGCACACCTGTGAGAACGCTGAAGCGTGCGCGGCGAATGCCCCGGTCGGGTCGACCGGTCTTAAGGAGGCACGTGCTGTGCACAGCGGTTGCAAGGGCGATGTTGGCGGAGTCCTGACCGTTGCCCTTACGCAGTTGAAAATCGTCCTCGCGGACTCCGCGGCCGTAGTGAGCGACTCCGGCGGGAGAGAGAGTGAACGTCTCAATGCCCTCTGCCCTGCCACGGCCACCCGAATTGAAGTGAATGCTGATGAAGATCGCATTCTGATAGCGGTTCGCAAGCTCGACGCGCTCGGGAAGGGAGAGGGCGCGGTCAGAATTGCGGGTCATCACGACCTTGAAGCGCCGTGCTTCGAGCTGTTGCTTGACCATGCGTGCAACCGCGAGGTTGTAGTTCTTCTCCAGCCCGTGGCGATTGACCGCTCCGGGGTCGTTGCCACCGTGGCCGGGATCGATGATCACGGTGTCGAACGGAGTAGAGTTGCGGATGTAGGATGGCCGAAGAACGGGGTCGACCAGTTTGCTGAGATCGATTCGGGAAACAAGGTAGCGCCCCTTGTGCGGAAGAACCTTGAAGCTGAACACGAACTTCACGTTGTTCATGAAGACTTCCTGGCCCCCAAGGGTGAACTTGATCTTGACGGCCCGGTTTTCCAGTTCGAGAAACGGGCCCTTCACCTTCATGGACTGGAAGCCATAGAAATTCTTGATGCTGCGGACAGTGACGTAGTCGTGCCCGTTGTGTCGCACAGTTTCCCACCCGGTTGCTGCCCCGGTGGCCGGGAGGGCGCAGAGCAAGAGCCCTCCGAGGAGAATGAGGGTTGTTCTGAGCAGGGGACGGGAGACCAGGTGCATCGTCGTAGGGGGCTACTGGTGAAGAGATCTCGCAGGCGCCTGAAACGGGCGAAGGCGGGCGGGAAGGGTGGCCCCAAACGGGAACTCCCGCAATTAGAAACCTTCTCGCCTCAGAAAGCTTCTGGACAGGGGAGGAAGGTGCCCTTAGGCCTCGGGGAGAGGTGGAACCCGAAGTCACAGGAAACTACCGGGCCCAGTGGGGAGAGGGACCTGTCTGGTGGCAGGGGCGCCTCTACTATGTAGATATAGAGAGCGGCAGAGTGCTGGCCTACGATCCCTGTGGAGGGGCGGAACAGTGCTGGGAAACCGGTGAGCGGGTGGGGACTGTCGTGCCCCGCGACGGAGGTGGACTCCTAATTGCGGGAGATTCGGGATTTGGCTTTCTTGACACGGAGAGTGGAACGGTAACCCCGCTGGGGGACCCCGAGGAAGATCGGCCTGCCAACCGGTTTAATGATGGGAAGTGTTCGCCGGATGGTCGCTTTTTCGCGGGTTCGATCAGCCTGGAAAAACGGGAGGGAGAAGCTGCGCTCTACAGGCTTGATCCCGATGGGAAGATCAGCCGGGTTCTGGACGGGGTGACCAATTCGAACGGACTGGCTTGGACTGCGGACGGTGGGACCCTGTTTTACATTGATACTCCACGCCTTGCGGTAATGGCTTTCGATTACGAAGCGGGGACGGGAGAACTGCGCAACAGACGGACAGCGTTTTCGACCCGTAATCGGATCCCCGGGGTCCCTGACGGGATGACCATCGACAGCGAGGGCAACCTTTGGATCGCCTTTTGTCATGGTGGCTGTGTGGTCTGTTTTGACCAGCAGGGTTCGGAGCTGCACAGGATCAGTTTTCCGTGCCGGGAAGTGACGGCTCCCGCCTTTGGTGGCGAACAGCTTGGAGATCTCTACGTGACTACGGGCCAGCCGCGGGAAAAGGTGGAGGATGATGCTGGTCGCCTGTTCGTAGTGCATGGTCTGGGGGTCCGCGGAGTAGCAGCGCATGCCTTCATGGACCAGATGGTTTCGACACAGTGAGCGGAAGGTCCATCAGGATCGGGCGGTGATCAGATGCGACCCGTTCGTCGTGAACCTGTGTGAGTGGAGGGACCTTGTACGAGATTCCGCGAGTTGCGAAGTAGTCGATTTCGATCGTGGGTGCCGGTGACGGGAAGGTGTTCCCGTTGTTCTTCTTGGCGAGAAACATGAAGCCCGCTTTTTTGAGCTGGATGAGGGAGTCTGCCCCCGGTTCGGCATTGAAGTCACCAGCGAGGACAATGGGATTCTTGCGCTCCGTCAGTCCCCTGATGAGGTCGTTGGCCTGAGCGAGGCGGAAGGGTTCCTTAGTCCAGTCGTTGTGAATACTCACGAAGGAGAGGGGGGGGGCGGACTTGGCCGGCCGGACGATGACCTCAAGAGCGCAACGGGGTTCTGCCCCAGGGGCCAATTGATGGCGGATCACCTTTTCGACCGGGAAGCGGGACAGGACCGCCATTCCGTAAAGTCCTCCCTGGAAGCCCATGAACTGGCCAAACCGGTGATGCATGCCAAGGAGTTTTCCGAGGGCAGCGGCCTGGTCGACCTTTCCGGAGCGGGAGCAGCCACGATCGACCTCCTGCAGGGCTATCAGATCTGGATTGAGCTTGCGAAGCACTGCGGCGACGCGCTCCAGGTCGACCCTGTTGTCCATTCCCCGGCCGTGCTTGATATTGTAGGCCGCCAGGCGAATGGTCGTAGACTGCTCTCCATCCGCAGCGAAAGAGGACTGCGCTGCGGTGAGGAAGGAGATGAAGATGAAAGCTAGACTTGGGAGACCTTTCAGGATTCGTGTATTCACTTTTTGCGCCCTGCGTTCGTGTTTCTGAGGCAGGGTTTACATTCGCAAGGCTCCCGTCAAGAGGGTGCGGAGGGGCCGTGGCTTGGTCTGTAGCCATCGGTAAGATCACAGGGCCTCGCTTCTTGTGAGATGTTCTTGCTTTTGGACCATCCCGGGCGGGAAAAGGACGTGCTTAAGCAGCAATTCTGTAACAATTGGCCAGTTGCTAACAGGTTGTTCACATTCTTTTATGGTCTCGTGGTAACAGAAAAAACGATCTTTTTGGAAGCGAAGCAGGCTTGCTGAAGCGCATGACAACTGAAGCTTCAGGGCCTGTTGAATCGTCGGTCCTAGCCAAAGTCATAGGCGTCCATGTCAAAAACCACGTGGACATCATCCGGCAGGCTGGTGGCATCGAGAACGGATTGTACGTGACTCGTAAGGAGGCGGGGATTGGTGGACTTGAGGAGGAGCTGGAAGCGGAAGAGGCCGTGAGCCCTGGGGGTTGGAGCCGGGTTCGGGACTCCCAGTTCGATTTCGCCGGGAAGATCTCTGGAGAGCCGTTGATGCAGGTTCTGAAGGGTGAATTCGGCCAGCCGTTCGTGCTCGCCCTTGCTGGTGAGGAGAGCGGCATGGGAAAAGGGTGGGAATTCGAACTGGCGCCTGAATTCGAATTCCTGGTCCGCAAAGCCCTCGTAGTCATGGTGCCGAGCGAACTGGATGGAAGGAGAGTGTGGAGTAAAGGTTTGAATGACGACTTCTCCCTCCATTTCCCCACGCCCGGAGCGCCCGGCGACCTGGGTGAGAAGCTGGAAGGTTCTCTCCCCGGCGCGAAAGTCCGGAGCGTGTAATGATAGATCAGCATTAAGAATGCCGGCAAGAGTGACATTGGGAAAGTCCAGCCCCTTGGCAATCATCTGCGTCCCCAGAAGGATATCAATCTTGCGAGCGCGGAAGTCGCGCAGTATCTCGCGAATTGCATTTTTTCGCCGGGCGGTGTCCGCATCGAGTCGAGCGAGCCTGGATTGAGGGAAGACCTTGCGGAGAACCTCTTCGACTTTCTGGGTTCCGTACCCTTGGAGGAGAATCGAGGGGTCCTGGCACTTCGGGCATGCGCGTGGAACGATGGACTGATAACCGCACAGATGGCAGATGAGCCGTTCCTCAGTTCGGTGATAGGTGAGTGGCACGGTGCAGTGACGGCATTCACAGACGTGGCCACAGCTGGGACATTGCAGGGAGCGGGCAAAGCCGCGGCGGTTGAGAAAAAGAATAACCTGCTGACCGTCCTCCAGCTTCTTTTCCATGTCCATGCGAAGTCGATCGGACAGGATCGCGGGGCCTCCCTTGTGCTTCCGCGTCTCGGTGCGCATGTCCACGATCCGGATGAGAGGAAGGGACTGCCCGTCAGCTCGTTCGTCCAGGCGGATCAGGTCATACTTGCCGGACCGGCAGTTCTGGAAGGACTCCAAGGAGGGCGTAGCGGAACCGAGAACAACCGCGCAACCCTCGATATGCCCGCGGACCACAGCTAAATCGCGGCCCTGGTAGCGGGGTGGATTCTCCTGCTTGTAGGTGTTTTCATGTTCCTCATCCACGACAATGAGACCGGGGTCGGGGAGAGGCGCGAAGATGGCGGAACGGGCGCCCACAACTACCCGGGCCTGCCCCTTGCGTATGCGATGCCACTCATCGAAGCGCTCACCCTGGGAGAGGTGGGAGTGGAGGACGGCAACCTGATCCTGGAGAGCTGCGAAGCGTGATTTGAAATGCTGGACAGTCTGGGGCGTCAGTGCGATTTCGGGGACGAGAACAAGAACGGATTTCCCCTGGTCCAGGCAATGCTGGGCTGCCTGGAGATAGACTTCGGTTTTTCCCGAGCCGGTGACCCCGTGGAGGAGGACAGGTTTTGCTGGTGGTTCGCCGTGGTCGGAATCGGGATCGCCCGCCCCGGAACGCTTTATCGAGGTATCGATGAGCAAGCAGATTTTCCGGTAGGCCGCGCGCTGGCCGTCATTCAAATCATGCGGCCTGCTCTCGAGGAACTCCTCACCGGCGTCCGGGTCGCGCCGGACCTCCTCGTCGGTAATGGCAAGGTAACCGGCTTCCTGGAGGGCTTTAAGGCTGCTCCGCACGGAGGCCCCACCGAGATCCGCCACAGGCAGGGGGCCTGAGGATTGCAGAAGGAGGAGGATGGTGTGTTGACGTGAGGCCCGACGGGAGAGCTTGTCGAGTTCGTCCTCGGCGGGCATCTGGACGAGTTCCGCTACCTGCCGTGTCTTGGCGGAGTGGGTTTCCTGGCGGACCGCACCGGGGAGGAGCGAGCGCATGATCTGCTCGAGGGGAGTGCCGTAGTAACGGGCCATCCAGCGAGCGAGTTCGATGAGTTTTCCGGTGACCAGCGGTTCAGGATCGATAAGGGAGTCGATCGGTTTCAGCTCGAAACCAGAATCTCCTCCTGTTCCGACACTAAGGATGGTGCCGGTGGCTGACTTGTTGCGGAGAGGAACACGCACGCGGCAGCCCGGGAGGGCAGAGACACCTTCCGGAACAGCGTAGTCAAAGATGAGCTCGGAGGGCCCATCGATGAGAACCTTGGCCGCGGCAGGCATGCCGCAGGCTAGGAGGAAATGTTCGCGACGTATACCGTATTCGTCGCTTCAGGCGGAGGCTGCCTGACGAGGGAGGTGGGGGAGCACCTTCTGGACGCCGGCCTCTGCAGTGATGCCGTGCTTGGAGCGGAGAATGTCGACCTTGCCATGTTCAACAAATTCATCCGGCCATCCCACCCGCTCCACGGGTGTGTCAATGCCTTGCTCGTGCAGTAGCTCGATGATTGAGGCACCGAAGCCATTCTTGAGAACATGGTCCTCGAAGGTGCAGATCACCTTGCAGCGTCTCGCCACGTCGAGAATGAGCTCCGTGTCCAGGGGCTTGATGAAGCGGGGGTTGAGGAGGGCAACGGAATAGCCCTGGTCCTCCAGCTGTCTGCGGGCCTCAACTGCCAGGTCGTGGACAAAACCGAGGCCGATGAGGGCCACGTCCTGTCCATCGTGAACGAGCTCCCCTTTGCCTATTTCAAGGAGGTGGGGCTCATTCTTTGGTTTTGCGCCGATCCCGGCACCCCGTGGGTAACGGACGGCGATGGGGCCGTCCTCGTAGTGAGCCATCGTCCAGAGCATGTCGACAAATTCATCCTCGTCGATGGGCTGCATGTGGACGATGTTGGGGACGGGAAGGAGATAGCCTATGTCGAAGAGACCGTGGTGGGTGGGGCCATCGTCGCCTGAGAGTCCACCCCGGTCCATGCAGAGGCGTACCGGTAGTTCCTGCAGGGCCATGTCATGAATGATCATGTCGTAGGCGCGCTGCATGAAGGTGGAATAAATGGCGAGAAAGGGTTTGAGACCCTGGGTGGCCAGCCCACAGGCAAAGAGAGCGGCATGTTCCTCCGCGATTCCGACATCGAAGTAACGTTCGGGAATTTCTTCCTTGAAGATTTCAAGCTTGGTTCCCCCGGGCATGGCGGCGGTAACCGCGACGATTTTCTCGTCCTCCTTCGCGAAGTCGGTGACTGCCCGCCCGAAGACCTCGGAGTAGGTCGGATTTCCGCCCCCGCTTGTAGAGCCGTCCGCGACGTTGTACGGGCCGAGCCCGTGAAACTTGCCTGGTTTGTCGAGGGCGGGTTTATAGCCCCGTCCCTTCTCGGTGATGATATGAAGGATGACCGGCTCCTCCTGTTCCTTGAGATACTCGAAAGTCTTTACGAGGAGGGGAAGGTTGTGCCCATCGATGGGGCCGAAGTAGCGGACTCCGAACTTCTCGAAAAGGACGTTGGGAAAGAGAAGGTTCTTGGCACTTCTCTCAATCTTATGGGCAAGGCGGCGAACGCCCTGGCCTCCGATCCGCTCTACGAATTCGGCTGCCTTCTGGCGCACTTCTGAGTAGGCCTTGTTCGTTTGCAGGGCGTTGAAATACTTGGCAATTGCGCCCACGTTCTTATCGATAGACCACTCATTGTCGTTCAGGACGACGATAAAGCGCTTGGTCGTGGAAGCGATGTTGTTCAGAGCCTCGAGAGTTGGGCCACATGTGAAAGCTGCGTCCCCGGCAACGGCAATGACATGTTCGTCGCTTCCCTTCAGGTCGCGGGCGGCAGCCATGCCGAGCGCCGAAGAGAGGGCCGTGCCTGCATGCCCGGCGCCGTAGCAGTCATGGTCCGATTCAGTCCGGAGAAGGAAGCCGTTAAGTCCCTCATACTGGCGAATGGAATCGATACGATCGGCCCGCCCCGTGAGCATCTTGTGGACGTAGCCCTGATGGGAGACATCCATGACAAACTTGTCATCCGGGGTGTTGAAGGTCCGGTGAAGGGCTATGCTGAGTTCGACCACACCAAGGTTGGGGCCCAGGTGGCCGCCGGTCCGGGACAGGGTGCAGATGAGTGCCTCGCGAATTTCCTCCGCCAGCGCAAGGAGTTGGGCGCTATCCAGAGCCTGCACATCTCCCGGCCCGTTAATGCCGGCCAGAATCGAGGTCTGGTTGTCGGGAGTTGGCGTTGAGCTAGAGGAGTCGGATGTCATCGTCGAGGGTTTCAGCGGGTGAGGAACCGTCAGAGCTCAGGGCATCATCGTCTTCCCCCGGAGTCGGTGCCAGATCCTTTTCCGAGGAGTTGCCGACTTCGATGAGCTCAATACGTTCCTTCGCGGCGGCGAGTACTTTTTCGCAGTGGCGCAGCAGCCCGGCACCTTTTTCGTAGTGAGCGACGAGTTCCGCGAGGGGAAGTTGATCATTCTCCATGGCCTCTACGAGGGTCTCGAGTTCCCCCATTGCCTGCTCGAAGGTACTCGCTTCGCTTTGTTTTGCCTTCTTGGAGGGCATGGTTCCTGGGGGAGGGGTGGGCTCAGGGCGTTGTGCCTTTACCGGGTGCGACGGACCAGAAGATGAGGAGGTTGTCCACGAGGCGGCGGTTGTTGGGATAGCGCGAGAGGATCGCCTTGGTGTCCTGGTCAAAGGAAGCAAGAAGGCCGGGGGGGCGTTGCACCGAATAGGAGGCCCAGCCGTCGAGGATGAGTGGCGACCATTCCTCGTATTCACGGTGTACGGAGAAAAGGGTCTTGCTGCTGTTGGAGTAGGGTGAGATCAGGATGCCGGCGAACGGGGTATCCTGCGATTCTGCGAGATCCTCCAGGTAATTGAAGTCGTCCACGCGCTTCGGGAGCCAGAGAGAGGTCCGGTCAGTATACCAGGCCACTGCCCATGGCTGGTCGCTGACAATGATTTCGTCACTCCGCACCTGTTCGGCCAGTCTTATGTTGAGCGCAGCCGGGAAGTAGGGGGGCCAGTGGGGGGGCTGCGTGCCGGCTTTGCCGACCTGTACAATCTGCGGTGGAAGGTCGAGGACCATTGGTCCGGCGCTGATCAGGATTACCACGACGAAGTGGGCGTTGCGCAGGGGAGGAATCTCTATGCCGACCCTGAGCCGACTCCAGAGGATTGCAACGAATGCAAGTCCGTAGGCGGCAAAGAGGGGCGCGAAGAGAATGTGAAGCTGGTTGGGATCGGTGGCGCTTCCCGTCAGGCCGAAAATAGCCATTCCAATCGCACCGAATAACCACATGAGGAGGAGGCACCATCGGAAATTCGCAATCGATCTTCGTTTGAACGGATGGAGGAGGGTCAGGAAGAAAAGAGGGGCGGTGAGGATGGAGCCGAGATTAATGTAGAGGTCGCCAGCCTGAAGGAGAGTCGTGCGGATGATCTTGAACGGGAGGTTCTCGAGGGGCAGGTAGGAATCCCCGATGTCGTAGGTGCGCATTACCGAGTCCTCACTGGTGCCCAGTCCGTTGTATAGGGCGAGGAAGGCCGTGCCTCCAAGGCTGCCGGAATGCTGGTTATTCTTGAGGAGCGGCCAGATGGAGAGGAGAGCGACGAAGGCGAGCGCTGCCAAGCCTGCCGCCCCCCTTGGGCGCAGGAAAAAACCGGCGTAGATGGCGAAGCCCAGAATGATCCAGATGGTGAGCCAGTGGGTGAGGGCAAGAAGGCCGAAAAAGGCGGCGGCAATGAGGGCGGGAGCGAGTGCGACGCGGCCTTCCTCGGTGGCTTCCACCGCCCGGTAGGCGAAGAAGCAGGCGCAGGAAAACAGCAGCAGCATGAACATCTGCGGCAGGCCGGTCTGCGAGAATCGCCAGTTAAGCTCGCACAGGAGCATGAGGAGGGCAGTGACCCCCCCGATCTTGGCGTCAAAGATGCGGGAGATGAGCAGATAGTTCACCCCAATGGCGATGAGGAAGCAGATCACGGAAGTTGCGGCTACGATCCTGTCCAGCTTGTAGACCGTGTCATTCTCGGTCATGCGCCACTTGTCCGCATCGTCCCCGTCGACCAGTTTCAGGGTCCAGCCCAGCAGGATGGGGTGGAGTGGTGCGTGGTAGGTGTCATAGTTTGCTTTCTGGATGATCGGGTCTCCCTCCTGCACCTGGGAGCTCTTCCATATTGAAATCGGGCGCAGGACCTTCGTGGTAAACGCGTTGCCCCGTGCAATTTCGCGCCCAATCTGTGCCTGGTCCATGCCCTTTGGGGAGTCCAATCCCCGGAAGGTGACCAGGAGGTAGAGCAGGGAGAGCCCGATGAGCAGGATAAAGAACAGAACGCGGCGGATGATGGTGCCGGCGTTTACGGAGCCAGGAGTGTCTGCGTTACTCATGATACGGGTTTTGATCGGGGTGCGTCCTAAGCGCTCGAAAGGTCTTTCAGTTTCCGTTGCAGGGTGCGCCGACTGATGCCGAGGAGATCTGCCGCTTTGGTGCGATTCCCGCTCGTATGCCGCAGGGCGCCCCGGATGGCGTGCATTTCAATGGCATGCAAGTTAAATTCGTCGGTGGGCGCAAGGTCCTTTTCTGGCTTGGAGCCCTGATTAGAGGGTCGAGGGAGGGGTGAAATCCCGGCTTGATCGAGAAACTCAGGGAGATGATGGCGCGCAATGCGATCCTCGTTGGACATGACCACGCCATGTTCGATGGCAGTTCGCAATTCCCGGACATTGCCTGGCCAGGAATAACTGCGCAGGAGTTTCAGGGCGTCGTCGCTCAGAGGCTTGACGGGGCGCCCGTTTTCCTCTGCAAACTCCTGCAGGAAGGCACTTGCGAGAAGAACAACGTCTTCTGCTCGTTCCCGGAGAGGGGGCATCCTGATTGTCACGACGTTGAGACGGAAGAAGAGATCCTCCCGGAATTCACCAGAGGCTGCCAGTTCCCGCAGGTTTTTGTTGGTGGCGGCTACCACCCTGACGTCCACCTCGATGGACTTGTTCGCACCCACACGCTCGATCGTGCGCTCGGAGAGGGCACGGAGAAGCTTCACCTGGGTGGCAGAGTCGATCTCTCCGATTTCGTCGAGGAAGAGGGTCCCGCCATCTGCCTGTTCGAAACGCCCGATGCGCCGTTGGTGTGCGCTGGTGAACGCCCCTTTCTCGTGTCCGAAAAGCTCGGATTCGAGCAGTTGAGGTGAGAGGGCCGCGCAATTGACGATGACGAGCTTGTCGGCGGGACGCCCGCTCAGCCCGTGGAGAGCGTGGGCAACGAGTTCCTTGCCGGTTCCGGATTCGCCCTCGATGAGGACGGTTGCACGGGTAGGAGAGACCTGGGTAACCATTTCCCCGATGCGGGTGATCGCCTCGGATTTTCCGATCAGGCGTTCCAGCCCGGCGCTCTGGCTCGCGGTCTTCTTCTTGAGTTCGCGGTTCTCGGTGCTGAGGCGACGGTTTTCGCTCTCGATTCGGCGACCGCGGACGGCGCGGGTGACGAGCAGCTCTACTTCCTCAAGATTAAGGGGCTTGGTGACAAAGTGCCAGGCACCCCGGCGCATGGCCTCAACCGCAGTGTCGACCGAGCCATAGGCGGTCATCATGATCGAGACCGGTGGCTTGGGAAGGGTGAGGGCTTCATCGAGAAGGTCCATGCCGGAGTCTGCGCCGAGGCGCAGATCGGTCAGGAGGACATCTACGGGCTCGCTCTTCAGGACCTGGCGGGCCTCACGGGTGTCTGCTGCCACGTAGACTTCAAAGCGCTCGTCGAGCGCCTGCCGCAGGCCGTCACGAGTTGGTTTTTCGTCGTCAACGACGAGAACAATGGGAGACATGGGAAGGGGAAAAGGTTCGCAAGCTGAAGAGGGAAGAGCTCTCAGACCTCGATTACGGATTTGGGTTTGCTGGTGGTATCCTCAATGAGGCGGACGCGCTTTTCCACGACAGGGAAGTACAGGCGCACGGTTGTCCCTTGCCCTTCCTCGCTCTCGACCTCGATTTCTCCCCCATGGTCTCGAACGATGCGGCGGACGATGAGCAGTCCCAGGCCGGTGCCCGACTTCCGGCCGGAGCGAAAGGGTTCGAAAAGAGAGCCCATTACCTCAGGCGAGATACCCGAACCATTATCGCGGACCGAGAACACGACCTCGTATTCATTGAATCGGGACTCGACATGTACATCACCACCCGAGCCTGGAAGGGCCTGATAGGCATTCTTGAGCAGGTTGAAGAAAGCCTGCTTGAGTTGATTGTCATCGAGAAGAAGGGAGGGCATGTCATCTGCCAGGTCGAGGTGCACGCTCACATTGTGCTCCTTCAACTCGGGAGCAAGGAGCGTCAGGGTATCCTCCAGAACGAGGTTCAGGTTTCCGGGCTTGCGGAGCGGGCTTGCGGGACGGATGGCGTGAAGAAACTCCTTGAGCAGGCTGTCGAGCCTCTGGATCTCATTGTGAGCGGTGGTGAGGTGCTCCTGGAGCTTCTCGCAATCCCCCGGTGGCAGGTCGTTCACCTTGCGCTCCAGTAACTGGAGATGGATGCCGAGGGAATTCAGTGGATTGCCGATTTCGTGAGCCACGCCCGCAGCGAGCAGGGTGAGCGCATTCAGTTTCTCGCTCTCGATGGCCTCCTCGGTCTCGCGGCGCGATTCCGTAATATCGCGCACAAGCATGACATAACCGAGGAGTTCCTCCTTGCCGTTGACATCCTCAACGAGGGGCGAGAGGTAGAAATTGAGGAAGCGATTCTCCGGGTAGAAGACCTCAAGGTCCCGGTTCACGCTGTGGCGACCGGGCCCGGTGAGAGAGGACCAGTTCAGGCCTCGCACCAGGGTATCAAGCGGCTGTCCGACTGCCGCGCCTGCTTCCAGTCCGAACAAGCCGCAGGCGGCGTTGTTGAGGAAGGTCACGGCCCCGTCAGGATCAAGAATGAGGACCCCTTCCTGGAGGGCTTCGAAGACGTTCTCGAGAAAACCCCGCTCGCGCACCAGCCGGTCCACCAGGTTCTTCACCTGGCGGGGGCTCAGGCGGTCTAGCCGAGCGATCAGTTTCTCGATGAAGCCGCTATTCACGGTCTCTTTGCTGGTTGTTGGCTGGTGATTCCCCGATAGTCGGGACAGATGACAGATGTCCAGGTCGTGTTGTGCAGCTTCCCGGATCTCCCTGAGGCGCGACAGATTGGCACACTTCTGGTTGAAAAGCAACTGGCAGCGTGTGTGAATCTGATCCCCGCCGTTGAGTCCGTATTCCGCTGGCAGGGCAAGGTTACCAGCGAATCGGAAGTGCTGGCGGTTTTCAAAACGAGCGCCGGGCGTTGTAGAGAGCTCGAGAGCGAATTGCGTCAAATGCATCCTTATGATGTGCCGGAGGTGCTGGCCCTGCCGGTGGAGCATGGAAGCGAGGCTTACCTTAACTGGGTGTGCGCGGAAACCGGAAGCTGAAGATTCCGAGGAGGACAGGGGCGGGGACTTGCGGATGATGCGGCCCTCGTTTAGCAACAGAGGCCTGATTGTGATGTTCTCTCGCCTTGTCCTTACTCTTCTCGTCCTTGCGTTCAGTGCATCTGCCGGGCGCGCTGCAGAGGTCCGATGGACCGCCACGGGAACGGTCAGTTTTGTCCTGGGTGGGGACCTGGGCCAGATCGCTGCCATCACTGATGAGGTCTCGCTTGAGCTTAGCTATGACAATGGCAGCCCGGGAGCGATTTTCAGTCAGCTGTTCAGCCCCACCACGGACCAACTCTTCTGGCAGGAGGAAGAGTATTACGACGGGGTGAATGTTGAGATGAAGATCACGATTGGTGCACACACATGGCACGGGATGATCGATTCAGGCTCGGCGGGACCGCCACGTACCATGGAAATCCGAGATGTGAAGGTGGGCGGCGACACGGTGGACTTCTTCAAGATCAACGTCACAGGGGAAGACGGTGGGACCTTTCCATCATTTCCCGGAGGAGCCCCGCTCGGGGTCAACCCAAGCATGCGCCTGGATTTCCGGCAGGAGGCCCTCGAACCGGGCCCGGGCCCGGACTATCTCGATACAACCGACCTGAAATGTGTTTCGCAGAGTGTGTCACGGATCACGCAAGCGACCGGGTCGATTTCCTCCGGGGGAGGCCCTCCTCAGATCATCAATTTCATCATCGATCCTGCCACCATTGAGACCGAGCTCGTGGGGGTTGAAAGGATTGAGCTGAAGCAGGTCTCCTATGACCCGGAATTTGAGGAGATCCTGCTGACCTGGACGAGTGTTCCGGGCACTTTTTATGTAATCCAGGTTCTCGGTGATGACCTGTGCTGGCGCGAGAAAGCGTCAACCTTCGCGAATGGGACAGAAACAACCTGGCCCGTCTTTCCCTTTCGGGAGAGTGAGGTCTACCGGGTGATTGTAGAGGACGGGTAGGGCGTGCCTGTGAGGAAGGCGGTTTACCTTGCGATACGGAAACCTGTTGCCTGCTCGAGGAGGGGGATCTCCTCAGTGTGCACTTCCTTGATGAAGTGGGCAACCGGGCTCTCGTCCGTGATCTCGGCAAGGTATTCCCCTACCTCATCCTCTTCGCCCATCAC
>Ga0163179_10000774_pt1 | contig 22805 bp, 30 predicted proteins | sample AtlANTMetagenome_FD_109643 | JGI IMG/M metagenome (GOLD analysis project Ga0163179, IMG submission 109643) | Marine eukaryotic phytoplankton communities from the Atlantic Ocean - Atlantic ANT 2 Metagenome | ecosystem: Environmental > Aquatic > Marine > Oceanic | place: North Atlantic Ocean...
ATTTCATCATCAGCTATTTGTTGAGGAATTAACTCTTTATATCTGAGTTGTTTCATTGGATGATATAAAGAAAGTAATTTTTGTAAAGCAACTTTTTCTTTAGGCACGTGTAATGTACCATCTCTAAAAGTTATATGTCCTAATGTTACTTCTCCTTTTTGTTCATCTACAAAAGGACTTGACATATTTGTAGCATATCTCAATTCTCTTTGTTCTCCTTTTAAAGAATCATACCAAAGTAAAGCATGTTTTCTAGTATGCTTACCAGGTATTGTAAATGTTAAAGGTTCTTTATTACCTGTTAGTATATAAGTTCTATCTTTTACCTCCCAGTCTGGTTTAACTGGTTTAGGATTTTTAGTAGGTTTAACCGCAGCAACTGCTACTTCTTCTACTTCTTTTTGTTTTTGTTTTTTTGCCATAATATAATATAATTAAATAAGTTAAAAGGTATATGGGCGCCGAAGCGCCCTAACCTTTATGAATAGTTATACTCCTTTGAATAATACAAAGTTGTTAGCAGCTTGAGTTACTAAACATCTTTCTGAAAGGAAGTTTACTTCCATTGCATCAAGATCACTAGTAAATGCACCACCAACAGAACCTGTTAACCAAGACTTCATTCTTCTATCATCAGTTTGTGAAGCTCTATATCTTACGTGTAAGAAAGGTCTTCTGATGTTAGTTCCTAAAATTTGATCATAAACAGTTGTAGTACCAGCTGGTATTAAAACTCCTTCAATTGAGTTTGGTCCAACTTGCGCACCTCTTGTAGAAGCATCGTTTAAGTATTTCCAATCTGTTTTGTAGAAGTCATATGAACCTCTTCTGAAACCGCTAAAACCTAAGTTTAACGCCATTTCTTCTGAGTTTTCAAATAAACCAAAAGCAGTACCACCTTGAGCTCCTGATGAAATTGCAGCAAGCATATCATCAAAATCAAGAGCAGTTTGTCTGTCTAAGAATAACATGTTCTCTTCAATTGCACCCTGAGTATCTAAGTTTCTAAGAATATCATCGAAATCACTGATACCTGTAGCTGCAGCGAAACCAACCTGTACATTACCTCTATCTTCGATAGCTGCAAATAAACCTTGTGTTCCTTTTAAATTTGCAATAGGAGAAACAGCTGTATCAACTAATTCACCTTCTACACACATCATTTCTAAATAATCCTCAAATCTTAATCTAGTTTCAGATTCAGCTTTTAGATACCATAAGTATCCTCCAGTTCCATCTTCAGTTGAAACCTCAACCCAACCGATCTGTGCTGTATCAGAACCATTTACTACGTATTTGTTTCTGATAATTACAGGTAAGTTAGAGAATTGAGTAAACTGCGGGTCAACACTAATGTATCCGTCAGGAGCAGTAGCAGCATCGTAGTTAGGAGTAACAGATCCTTTTCTGTACTCAGAACCGTATACGAATACTTTTACAACACCAACTAGTCCAGCACCTGCTAAATTAGCAGCTGTATAAGGAGATACAGTAATTGTACCAGCAGCACCAGGAGTACTAGCAGTAACAAGAGCTTTAGCTTCGTTACCAAAGTCGTCCATAATCACTACAGTAGAGTTAACAGAAATAACATTGAATACTCCTGCAACCGCACCTGGGTTAAGTGTAATGACACCTGTAGCACTTACAAATGTACAGCCATCATACGCGATATGTAATCTATTTTGTTCAGACCAGATTACTTGGTCACTTGTCATTGGAAGCTCCGCTCCAACCATTCTTAAGAATCCAGATAAGGTTCTATTACCATATCTTTCAACTTCAGCTTCATAAATCTCTGGAAGATACTGATTCGCAAAAGATTGGAAATCAGCAGCAGCAGGATCTGTCCACTGTAAATAGTTAGTTTGTAAGACTTCTTGAGTTTGACTAGGTATAATCGAGCCAAACTGGGGATTTAAAGCCATAATTTTAAATTTTAATTATTAAATGTTCGTTTTTTGATTTTTAATTTTGATGAATCTGCTCCACTAATTGCTTTAACCTTAAACCCGCTTACGTAGACATCCCCGCTGGCAACTTGCCTTGGCGCATCCGCAGCTGGATTTTTAGATTTTTGTACGACAGTTTTAACACCATCTGCTTTACCTTGCTCATAAAAATGAGAAGCTAGTTTATCAGCATTCATCGCAGCGTATAAAGCTTTATGATAACCCGCAGCATCTCCAATATTTCCTTCTTTGTCTAAAAATCGTTTTACAAAGTTTTCTATATTAGACTGCGTATCAGCAATTGTCTTAGGATCTTTTACTTTATATCTAAATCTTTTTTCTCCTACTGTATAATCGAAACCTTCGAAATTAGGATTAAACAATTCATTAGTTTTTTGTTTAAAAGTTTCTTGAGACTGCTTTATAGTTTCTTGCTGTTTATTGTAACGATTGAAAAAATCCATAGCTTTTTGTTGCTCTTGCGTAACACCAGGTCTTTGCTTTATTTCAGCGTAATATTTAGATTTTTTATTTTCTAAATCTTTCTTAGCGTTAGCCACTGCTTCTTTATAAGCTAGTTTTTTTCTTCGTATATCTTTTTGCTCATCTAAATCTTCATCATAATGATAATCTTCCATAATAAGACTAATATCTTCTGAATCTAAATGAGGTTTATTTTTTCTTAAATACTCTTTTAATAATTGATCATCATCTAGTTTACTATAATCTTTATTAAGTTCTACATAATCTTCAACTGTTCCTCCTGTTTCATTCATAAATGTTACCAGCTTTTCTACATTTTCTGGTAATTCAGGCATTTTAACTATTGGAGTATTTTCTTTTTGTGGTTCAACTGGTTTAACTTCATCTGTTATCTCTTCAATTACTTGGATCGGAGATTCTTCTTTATCATTTGTATCGCTGACCCGTACTTCCGCGTCCACTTCTCTGCTAGCTTCGGGTTGTTTGCCCACAGGTACTTCCTCTGTTTTTCGCTCTTGAATGGCATTATCTTCTTTTTTAGTTAAATCAATTTTAGGAGTTTCGACCTTTTCTTCTACAGGTTTTTTTATCTCCATTTTTACAGGCGTATTATCAGTTTTACCTAAATCTTTTGCCTTTCTTCTAGGTTTATTTTTACCTTTTAAAGTAAACTCACCTTCTTGTTTGACCTCAACGGCCGCTTGTTTATCTGACATAATAAAATATAATTAAATAATTAATACTACATAGTTGGCATCTGCCCTTCTTGAGCTTCAAAATCAATTGGCATTAGATCATTTTGTCTTTGATCTATCATTTGACTCTGCTGTGTGCCAGCTATTCTTGTTCTTTTATCTTTACGATCCTCAATCATTTGTTCTTTATTTGATTCACGCTGGTTTTTCATTTGTTCTAATTGTAACTGATATTGAAATTCTTCAGCCATTAATTGACGTTTAATTTCAGCTTCAGTTTGCATGCGCTGTATTTCAAATTGAGACTTAGCTTGTTCAAAATTAACTTTTTCACTAGTTAAAGCTTGTTGTTTTTGAACTTCTGCTTCAGCTGCCGCTTGTGATGCTTGAGCATTAGCTTGAGCTTGTTGTTGAGACATTTCTGCCTGCATTTGTCTTTCTCTCTGCAGCTTACGTTTACGCTTCATTTTTAGCATTTGATTTGCTAATTTTAAATTACGTATTTGTCTTATTTCAATAGCGTCTTCTAAATCTATTCCGCCACCTGATAAAGCTACTTGTATGTTTTGTTCAAGTTGTGCTTTTTCTTCTTCATCTGGTTCAAGATCTAAAAATATACCAAAATCATGTAAATTTAAGTTTTTTAACCCATCTAATGTTTTACTATTAAATACTGTAATGCTTTGATTTAATGCATTGGCGGTTAGCGGGTATTCTAACATGTCATTAACTTTTTTAGATATATTTTCACATATTCTTAAAGTTAAATACAGACTAGCGTTGTTTATATGTTTAGTTGCAATATTAGAAGCTTGAGCAGCAATTTTTTGTAAACCTACTAATGTATCTTTATCTGCTAACGCTCCATCTCTTGCTTCGTTTAATCCGGTCACATCTCTTATCATTTGTAAGTAATAATTATATGTGCTAATTAAGCTTTGTATTTTTGCTTGACCACCAGATGTTTGTAATTCTTGTACAGGTATTTTACCTCTATTTAATTCACCATCTTGAGTTAATGATCTACCTACAACAGAACCGGTTTGGAAATACATGTTTAATGCTTCTGCTGGATTATAATTTGTACCATTACCTAAATCAACTTCTGCAAGCCCGTCCATATCTAAGAATACTCCATCTGGTACCATTCTAGCTATAACTTGTTGTAGTTTTAGATGAGTAATTTGAATCATATCAGCAAAACCAGTTATTCTGCTTACAGTTGAATCAATACGACCTTTGTACATACGAGGTGCACATATAGCGTAATTCATTTCTACTTTTGTAGTATCAGCCATTGGTCGTGTCATATTAGGACATAATTCCCATCTTAGTAGTAAATTAGTACCTAAAACTTTTACACCTCTATATAGAACTTCTATAGTTCTACCCACTCTTTCAAAGTTATCATTTTCTGGTGGATTAAAGGTATCTGGTTTTTCAATAGCTTTAACTAAACCTTGATCTGTTTCTTTTATTTTAAATACTTGATCACTGTAGGTTTTATATTCAAAATATAATAATGGAATAGTGTTTTGATCTGATGGACCATAACCATAACCATACATATAACTTTTATCTCCTTGATATTCTTGTATTTTTTCTAATGTTGCATCATCTAAATTAGGAAATTGTTTAGCTATTTCTGGTAAAGTTACAGCTTTTAATTCTCCTACATAATATATATCTTCAAAATTTGGGTCTTCAGTATAAGAATATATTAAATAAGCTGGATCCACATAATCTACTGTGATACCATTAGATACATTAAAATTAGTTTTACAAGCTCCAATACCACATGTAACTAAGTCATAATTAACTCTACGCTTTGTCAACTCCCACTTATTGTAATCTAACACTTGTGTAATAACTTCTTCTTCTGCTATTTCAACACTTTGCTTATAAGATAATTGCATGTGTAATTCAAGTTCTTCTGGAGTTTGAGGCATTTTATCTTCTGCTATTTGTGTATTAAATAAATCTTCTCCTAATTGAGCATTGATTTTATTCATTGTTTCTCTAGCAAATATATCTTGAGCTAAAAGCTCTGCATAGTTAGTTCTTTTTTGTAATGAAGCTGGATCTTGAGCAAAAGCATTTATATCATATTCTTTATTAGAAATACCATTTGTAAGTATGTCTACAAATTTAGAAATAATAGGTACTGGTTTCCAGTCTAAATTTAAATAAGATAAATCACCATTAATAGATAATTCATCTTTATATTTTTGAGTAGGCTGTTCACCTCTCGCGTATAATCTTAATCTATTATAGTTATTCCAAGTAGTCAAATATCTATTACCATTTGTTCTACCTTGACTAAACCACTCTTGTTCTATAGCTTGAGCAACTCTTTCACCATATTCCCAACTGGATTTTTCTGCGTCACTAACTACTTGGCTAGGAAAAATACTATTACCATTTGTATATACACTTTTCATTTAATCTATAATTTTAGATAACAACCCACTATTATCAAATTTTTTTATTCCTAAATCATAATTTTGTCTTATTATTTGAGGAATAGGTCTATATTTATTTTTATTACACGCCATAATTGCAAGTCCTGAACTAATAGAAGCATCATGTGTTGTTCTATTATTTATATCAAATCTTGCCCAGTCATTTAAAGTTCTTTGAAAATACACATCTCCATAAGTATTATCACTACGTAAACCAACATATGTCTCTATGTAACTTTCAATTGCAGCGGCATGAGCTTGCTTAATATCTTCACTAGAGTTAGGTATACCACCTATTTCTCTTTCTGTTACAGATAATTTATTATATATTTTATCTGGTCTATTCATTGCGTAACCTCTATAACCTCTTCTTTTAAAATGATATAAAAGTCTAGGTTTATTATTTTCTGCTAATATAGGCATTCCATAAAACACACAAGCCATTAATACATCTTCAAAAAATATTTCAGCTGTTTGAGGTCTAGCTATATATTCTAAAAAGAAATAATTAGGTGGAACATCTTCCATGCTAAATTTAGTTAAACCATGTAAAGCTCCTTTTGAGCCTCTTTTATCTACTGTTCCTGATATATCATAACTATCACAACCAAAAGCACCAAGATTATCATTTCCAGGATATTTTTTACCTAATTTTTGTATTACATTATTTTGTAATCGTTGAGGAGGTATCCATGAAACAAAAAACCTACCATTATTCTGTGGTACAAATATAACTGATGTATCTTTTACTCCACCTATCCACTGAAAATTACCCTGTGTAACTACTGATGAATGTTTTAAATCTGCATTCCAATCAATTTGCTCATAAATTTTAGTTAAATTAAATAATGATGATTTAGCCTCATCTCTAAAAGCATGTTCTTCAGTTCTTGGAAATTGTCTATAAAATTCATTTAAAGCATCTTGATCGTCTTTTAATCCATCAACTTCATTCTGCCAATAATTTATTACGCCTTGCGTGATAGGTAATCCATGTGGTCCTTTAACGAGGTCTGTCGGAGTGTCGAAGACAGGTATTCCATAAGAATTAATGTATCCTTCGTAATTCCATTCCATAGGAATGAACAAAGAATAGAGTCCCGAACGAGTCTGTCCATTTGCATTTCTTTTTGTAACATCTGAGTCATAATATAATTTTTTAAAATTATCACCACCTTTATCTAAAGCGTTACAAGTTGAACCCATCATACATTTACCAATAATTCTAGAACCTAAACGTAAACATGTTTTAGTTACACGCCAATTATTTAATATATTGTTTGGTCTTTCCCATTTACCACTTTCATCATGTACTAACAGTTTTAATTTTTCACCATCATAGCTGTTGTCTCCTGTATTTTTCCAATCAATAGTTGTATCTAATCCTTGTAATTCTGTAGATGATTCGTTAGATATAAGTTTACGTCTAGTTAATTTAGTAGCAGGAACTCTATATGCTAATTCTGTTTTAGGTCGATCCATACCATCTTGAATCGGTTTAAAAAAGAAAGGATAATTAACAGAAATAGGTACAACTTTATCTGTAAACATTGTTTTAGCATCAGGACCTGATTTAGATAATATACCGTACCTTGAATCTGAGTTTAATGTTGCTAAGTTAACTGTTTCACCTGAAGCCATAAATGAAAAACCAGAACGTCTATTTTTAAGATAACACATACCATAACATCTAGTATCTGCTTTACATGCTTCCCAGAAAATAAAAAACAATCTATTTGATTCTCTAAAATCTGGTTTACCTACATCAATTTTACTCCATTGTAAATACATATATTGAGTACCTGTAATGTATGTAGGTTTATTGTTATTGTAAAACCAAAATCCTTCTTCTCTTCTACTAAATTCTTGATCTATATAATCATACCATGTTTCTTTAAAATCTAAAGGATATTCTTCCCAATCAAAAATTGTTTTAATTCTTTTTAGTTCTTTAGGCAAAGGTATATATTCAAATCTATCTGATTTAAATTTTTGTATATTTTTTTCTTTAGGTAATGCTATTTTTAATCCTTGTATTTCATAGACTTCACCTACTTCACCTGTCTTACTAATAACAACAACATCATGTTCAATGTTATAACCATATTCCCATTTTTTATATTTGTTGTTTCTTTTAAGAACTTTAGGTTTTATATGATTTTCTAATATTTTATATAAAGATTGAGTATACATTATTTCGACCTCCCTTCAGCAAAACCCTTAAATTCTTTAGGTTTTTTTGTTTCTTCCTCTACTTTACCATCAATTATATTTTGTTCTTCGTTTATTCTAGCTAAAATTTCAAAAGCATCAAATATTGCTAACTTTTTTGTAGCCGCAGCATTTTTAAGTCTATCTGCAGAAATATCTGGTCCAAATTCAATAATAGGTTCTTTAGCAACTTTAATTAATTCTTCAACTGCTATATGTCCAGCTTGGATTATATTCCCTTTTATTTTCTTTATTTCCATAATTAATTACAATATCATTTGATTTCATACAATAAAGACGCTCATCGTCTATAAAAAACTCCCATTCAGATCCAGGTTTAAAACCAATTGTGTCTCCTGGGTTAATATTAGATGCTTCTAAGTTGTTGTTACTTATTTTTAGTATACCAACATAAGGTTCTTCTTTTCTATTCTTTAAATGATCAGAATTTTTTATTGGTTTTACAAAACATCTATCACCAAAACTATGCCACTCACCTTTATTTTTATATAAATATATTTGATCTGGTGAAGCAAAATATAAATCGTTTTTAAAATAAGAACGACTATTAGTTTGTTTACCCTGCATATTATAAAATCTTCTAAATATGTTTTGGTGCACAACTATAATATCGCCTTTTTTTATAATAGTGTTAATAGCCAGCGGTGTAGATACAACTTTAGCAAATCTATTAACAAACTTCCAAGACTCAATTTTAGTGTTTAAAATTAATTCTTTTTCACCTATTTTTTTACTATTATTATATCTACTTTCTCCGATAGGCTTTACTATAAAGTCATATAAACTATTCATTAATATTCTAAATCATACTCTAAAGATATAGCCATGTTAGAGTTAAACTTTTTCCATGGTAATATTTCATTGTTTTTCTTTATATAAATGTTATATGAATTATCTTTTTCATCAAATAAGATGTGAGATATTTCGTGACCACCATAAACTTGTTGACCTACAGAATAATGCATTGCATCATTCTTATAGTCAGAACCTATACTGATCTTTCTTATTACATTATTCATCTTTCTTTATTTCAGTATAAGTGCCGTCTTCTAAGTTTATATTAATAGATCCGTACTTATCTTCTAATATTTTTTTATATTCTTCTTGCTCTTTATTAATACCCGCTAAATCATGCAGTGTAGCATGTTTTTGAGTTTCAAGAACACCAATATCTGTTGTAATTTTATAAAGTTTATTTTGAAAATCTACAACTTTTTCTAATTCTTCTTTTGTTATTTTGTTTTCCATTTTATTTAATTTAATTTGTCATTAACCAATATTTTTTATAAATAGTAACGTGATTTGATTTACCTTCAAATTCACAATGTAATTCACCATTTATAAAAGTATATGTAACAAAAGTTTCGAAATCATTAGTAGGATTATATACTTTAGTTTTTATATAATTTTTACCTTCTTCTACTACAGTTTCTTTTAATGTTTGGTTTTCTGCAAAAGAAAAATTAACTAATTCATAACCTTTGTTTTCATCATGTAATATTACAACATAATAACTTGTGTTGTCACTTGACCAAGCTCCTCTTAATTTGTCACTTAAATCATGACTGTACATAGCAATGCTGAATAGCATAGCTATACTTAATAATAATTTTTTCATAATATTTAATTTAATTTAATTTAATTTCTAAGTTTATAATTACTTATTATTATAACTTTTTACCTTTAAACACGCTTGTTGCTTTTTCCGTCGTTCGTCCGCCGAAATAGGCTAGAATTACAGACATCATAACCTTCTCAAAAGTATCATTCCAAGTTTCATGTATTGTAAATGGTATACTTTCTACACTATCTAATATACCTGCAAAAGAAAATACAACAATACACCATATAAGAACTAAAGGACGTACATTTTTAGACATCCAAGAATCTGACATAGAATCTGCTTTCCATCTAGAGGTTATAGATTCTATTTCTTTATTCTGTTGCTCATATATTAATTGTTGTAGTTTTATTTTATCATCTAAAGAAACATCTGATTTAGTTATTTCAGCTATTGCTTCTTTAGGAGATGTTACGCCTTGTAATACATTACCTAACGTAGGGTTTATTACAGATGCTGCGCCAAACAATAATTGTCCGACTGTTGTTTCTTTAAATTGTTTTTTTGACATTATCCGCTTCTTCTACCTAATAATACATTTATTAAACCAGCGGATTTACATTTTCCACATTTACTTTTAGCAGCTCTTAATTGAGGAAGACTCATCATTTCTAGTTGAGGAAGAGTAAATTCTAATCCTTTACCTCTTAAAGAACCTGAACTTGTATTAAATCTATCTCTTTGAACAACTGGTTCTTCTTCAACTTCTATAGGTCTAAATACAGTTTCAGTATTGACATCGTCATACATATGTTCTTCAGTTACAGGTTGAGTTTGTTCAATTATTGGATCACCTCCAGGATTTGGACCTGGATCAGGTTTTAATTCACATTTAATTGCATTTACTCCTTCACCAACAATGGCACCGGTTTGAAATACTCCATTTTTATAACAATCGTCCCAATTAGGAGGAGTTTCATTAGGTTCTTCAGTGATTACTTTAGTTGTACCCGGGGTATTTCTTGTTCCAGTATTTGTTATTATAGTATCAGTTATATCATTATAACCTATTATATTACCATCAGGTCCATATACTTCTTCAGTTCTTGTAGTTACTACTTCTTCGCCTGGTGTATAAACAAAACCTTCTCTTGCTTGATTACTTCTTTCATCATCTGTCATTCCTTCATGATTTGACTGAAGTGGACTATCACTCATTACTCTATTTATTGCGCTGTTGTTTTGTTGTTTTCTTCTTTCTAATAGTTCTTTAACTGTAAGTTTTCTATTAGGGTCATTAACTATTTCAGTTGCATCAACAACTATAGGTTTTTGATTTTTTCTTCTTTCTAATAGTTCTTTAACACTATATTGTTTTGGTAAGCCTTGTTTTGCTCTTTCGTCTACGTAATCACTTGTATATCCTTCTGGAGTATAACCATCGGATTCATAAGAAGTGTTATATCTACTGGTACCTTTAAAACTAGGTTTTTCAAACTCCTCATCAGTAAGTTCATATTTAACCTCATTAGGATTACCAGCTACAATTTTACCATCTACAATACTCACCATACCTCCACCTTGAACCATCATATCATATATTTGATCAGGTGTATATTGTGTTTCTGCTGCTTGATAACCTACTTCTGGATCAAAACCTTCTACTTCATCAGCATATTGAACATTGTATCTCTGGGCGTCTCCAACGCTTTTAAATCTAGGTTTTATTTTAACTTTATTATTTTTAATACTAAGCTTAGATTTTGTTTTATCAAAATCATCTGCTATAAATTGACCACCTATTAATTCACCTCTATTATACATATCAGCTAATTGATTAGCATAATCCATAGCATAATTTTTTTCAGTAGCTCTTCCTCCGCCTCTTTCATCAGACAATCTTTTAGTTCTGGTTTCTTGATCTCTAACTGCTCTATTAGCTCTTTGACCAAAATCTGAACTACCAGCTATATTTTTAGCTTCAAGTGAAACAGTTCTACCTCTACTGTTGTGAGCATGTCTCCATGATTCACCAGCTGCATTAGTCACATTATGTTGTAATGGACTAGAAATTCTTCTGCTAAATGGATTGTTTTGTTGTTTATATCCCATAATTAATATTTTTCAAATGGATCTGTTTTTGCATATGCTTCGGCTTCCCAAGGTAAATCTTCAGCGCCTTCTTTCATCTCATCTCGTGAATATTTTTTTCCTTTCCAGTAAACGTTTTCATCATCATAATCTAAATCTCCTCGCTTCATTTGATCAATGTGTATTTTTTCATGTTCAATAACACTTTGTCTTTCTTCTGGATCAGTTATTTTATCTGATACTAATATAGTACCGTTGTTGTTTGCTTTTCCTAAAACTCCTTCTTCTAAATCTGTACTATAGATAGGTGTGCCTTCTTGTTGAAAAGGAGCATTAATTTTAAAATTGCTATTTAATCTAAAAAACATTATATTTTATTTACATTGAACTCCTGCCCAAGTTGGTATTGGGTTTGTACCTGGAGGACATGGGTTACCATCTTCTTGTTCTGGATGTTGGTTTTCCATTACTTCTTGCATAGAAGCTTCATGCTTTGCTTTGTTAACCGCATCAAATTCAGCTAATTCTTCTGCATTCATGCCTAATTGATTCATTCTTTCTGCATCAAAAGCTTCGTCAGACTGAGCAAAACCCATTGTGCTAGCTCCTTCTCCTACACCTTCAGTTTGTATAATATTTTCTTCTTCAACAATCCCATGATTTGAGTTTAATGGAGATGTTTTACAGTGTTTTGACATCCAACTTTTCATAATTTTAATTTTTATATGGAAATTTTTTATTTAAATAATCTTGTCTTTTTTGACAACCACAGGGTCTATTAAGGCCACTTGCAATTTTTTGCACAGCAGCCTTAATTCCTGTTTTTTGAGTAAAGTTAGCTATACTATCGCCTAAACCTCTAGGTTTCATATTAAGCTATTACAATATCCTTCCAATAAACTCTTAGTGCTGGATCATACTCAATGTTTGGATCTAGACTATCTAATGGTAGAATACAACTTGCTTTAACGCCTCCTGGATTAGCAGTAATTGCTCTGTTAACAGACTTTTTCATCAAAGCTAAATAACCAGCTGTTGGTATTACTGTTGACGGATCTACCGCGGCAGCATCTGCACCTGCGGTAACTGTACACGTTAATCCTCCAGTTAATTGAAGAACTACATTATACTCACCACCTCCAGCTGCTACAGCTTTTACATTTAAAATGTTGTCTACGTTAATTAAGTTATCACCATCTAAACTTGTATCTGGAGATCCAACTGCTTGGTCATATCCACCTACAATGTTAAAGTTAATAAATTTTGCCATGTTTTTAATTTTTAATGTTAATATATATTTCTAAATTTTCTTTGGTTTTATACAGATCCATGACTGTTTTATTTATTCAAAAGGATTTACTCCAGAACTTGTTAGAGAAAATATTTTATTTGTATCTATTCTACCATCTTCATTCAATAATCCGTCTTTTTCTAATTTAGCTGTATCTCTAGCTGTAATATAATTCTTATAACCTTCTGGATCTAAAGTTTTTTGTGCAAAACTTCCATCTTTAAGTTTATCTTTTGGATCTTCTTCTTTTTCTTCTTTTTCTTCTTTTTTACGACCTTGACTGTCGGCAATAGCTTTACCTATTTTTCTACCAGCTTGTCCAATAGCAGATCCAATTTCAAAAGCAGCTTCTATTTGTCCTGAATTATCGGGTACTAAAATAGATGAACCATCTTTACCTATGGTTGGATTTAACTTAGGTATACTAATTGAACTAGCTGATTTTATACTTCCATCGAGTTTGCTTAATGGTGATCTATTATTAAAACCTATCTTAAAAGAACTTTTATCTTTTAGAAAATTAGTTTTAAACTTACCTAGAGTATCCATATTATCCTGCGTGATAACCTCTTAATGCAGCTTCTGCTTTTGATTTACTACCATATTTAGCAGGCCAAGGTTTATCAGTTTTATTACTAATTACTCTCCACGCTCCATCCATTTGCTGAATACATCCGCTTCCACCCTCTGATTTAGCACATGCGTTCATAGGTGAATCAGGTCTTTCATCAATCATTTCATTGATCATTTCATTTCTAATTTCACCTGATCTTTCATCTGATTTTACTTTAGGTTTTTTTACTATGTGTCTAGTCATATTAGCTCTCATTTCACCTGATTTTTCATCTGCTTTGTTAGCTTTGCTAAGTAATTTCTGAACTCTTGGGTTTTCATAATCATATTCATCACCTCTTTCAGCACCACTACGTTCTGAAATTCTAGCTGCTCTATCTCTTAATTTATGAGATCTTGTATGAGCATGGGCAGGTGATTCATGATCGTGTCTATCATTTTCTAAATAATGTAAACGGGCTGAAGCTGTTAAATCTTTGTTATATGCTTCTTTAGCATCATATCTCTCATCTCCACTACGTGAATAACGAGGGTGATTACCGCTGTATCCTCTGTGTCCCATAATTATTTTACTTTTCTTCCTTTATCTTTTATTTTCCCTGATTTTTCCATTCCTGCAAGAGTACCATCATTTGCTTTTTCAGCTCTTTCCGCTCTTCTATTTGAAATATATGTAGGATCTGACTTTCCACCATATTTTTCTTCAATTTTTCCTTTTCCTTTTGCAACTTTTCTTTTAGCAGCTTTTTCAGACATATTAAGTGCGGAAGATTTTCTAGACATTCCTGGATCAGAAGAATAAGCTCCTTTTCCTTTAGACTTTTCCATTCCTTTTGATTCGTCTCTACGATCTTTCATAGATTGTTTTTTGCTAGATTCTTTACCGTCTTTAGCTAAACTTTCATCAAGTCTATCATTATATCCTTGTTTCTTCATAGCTGGAGAACCTTTAGCATCACCCTTTTCAATATCTACTATTGGCATGTCTTTTAATTCTGCTGACTCTCTATTCATTGGTGAATGTGGATGAGAATGTGATCCTTTATCAGTATCATAATTCATAGCTGGTGATTCTTTATGTCCCATGTACATTGCTGAATCTCTGTGCATACCCATTTTCTTATCAGCTTTCATCATTTTAAGAGCTGATTTCATTCTAGGTAGCGGATTATTTTGTTTGTATCCCATAATTTCTAATTTTTACTTTTTTTATTTATTTATTTTAATTATCTGATGGTTGCAATGCAACTAAACCATATTCATCTACACTAGTTGAACCAGTATCTAATACTCTTTGTACTAAGACTTGTTCCATACCTAAATCTGATGTATCATTTGGTTTAATAAACACTGGACTGTCTTGACCTCCAGGTATTACGTTTAATATTGTGTTAGTATCAAAAGGTCCGATTAATGTATAACCAGGATTACCCGCTGTTACATTGTTTAAACCTCCATTACTTCTATATATTTTATAATTATAAGGAGCTGCTATTCCTCCAACTGCTGGATCAAGAGTTAAAGTATCATCATCTATAATATCACTTACCTGAGTAATAAATGCTGGACGACCAGTCGCGTTATCATCTACATATACTACATCACCTACAGCAACTCTATCACTGTAACCTGTTCTTGCTGTGTTATATATACCTTTAAATTCGGCTCCGATTGTAGTAAGTGTAGCGCCAGTTGTGCTACTTGAAGCAGATCTATATTCACCCGGTTGAGGTATATTTATAGTATCGCTTTTTAAAACCGGAATTGCTCTGTTAAATAGTGTCATCTTATTGTCCTTTTGCTATTTGTGTTATTGGACCTCCTTTAAAAGGTACTCCATCTAGTTTTAATTTCATACCATATATACCTGAACTAGAACCTTCGCCGTGTAATCTACCTTTTTGACTTAATGGTCCGTCCCATATATGGGTTTCTCCAACGATCCCAATTTTACCTCTTTTACTATCTCTAGTGTGGCCTGGATCTATTTTATAATGTTTGTGATTCATAATTTTTATTAAAAAGTTATTAATGGTTTTCTTTTATATTTTTGTGGTCCGAACATACGAGCTGCTGCGAATTCAGTTTGTGGATTAAAATTACCCGCTGTTGCAATTGGTGCATTCCCCACAGCCATTCCAGCAGTAAGCATATTTGATTCATTGTCAGCATATGGATTTCCACCTGCTTCTACAGCTGCTTCTAAACCTGCTTGTTCTGCTGCTCCAGCTCCTTGCATTACCGCATTTTGAGCTTGTGATAATGTACTTATACCTTGCCCAGCTAATTGTTGTTGGGCAATATTTTGAGCTTGATTAGCAGCTGAATTTTGAGCTTGCTGTTGAGCTAAACTTAACGCGGTTTGCATACCTGCTCCAAATTGACCCATCATACCTGTTCCACCAAACATTGATTGTTGAGCTACTTGAGAACCAGTTAAACCTTGAGATGCAGCTTGAGCCGCTATATTCGCCATATTATCTATTTTTATCTTTATTTACGTTGTATATAGATGTTTGTAATACTTTATCTATATAACTTTTACCTTTCATTATAGAGTTTCTTCTTTCACTTGTAGGTATATCATCTTCACCTAACATTATACGATAAATTCTTTGTATTAATTGTTTACCTTTAAAAGAAACTTTATATATATTATATTTTTGAGTGGTTCTATTTCTATTACGCCATACTACAACCCAATCATTTTGAATTAATTTATTCCATCTTCTATTATCCCAACTATATGAATATGTGCCTATTTTAAAATCATTAATAGTAAACATGTCTATACAGTCTAAATATATAAGTAATTCTAAATCAGCATCAGTTAAGCCGTTATTTTTACAAGCCCACTTACGTATAATGCGATAGTGTTTAAGCAGATTAAGATCTTTTAAATCTCCTGCCGATAGCCTTTTCATAAAACAACGACGACGTCTTGCGCCTTAATAACTTGATATGTTTTTTTATTTATTTCAATAGAATGACCAGCATGCCGATCATAAAATATAGTATTATCTTTTTCTAAACCTTTTATAGTATCACCTACTGAAATAATATTAGCCTCAATATATCTAATATCTGCTCTATCATTTTTGTTGAGTAATAAACCGCCTTCGGATTTAGTTATATTTTCCTCTGTTTTTTGTATAATTAAATTATTTCCTACTGCTTTCATCTACACGTATATTATTAATTACACAATCAGTTGATAGTATTGTAGTTGCTACAGAAGCCGCATTTGTTAATGCGCTTTTAGTCACTAACAGTGGATCGATAATACCTTCTTTTACCATTTGTACCATATTTCCTGTAACTACATCTATACCATGACCTTCTAAGACTATTGGTATATCATTTTTTATTCCAGCATTATCTAATATTATTTCAAAAGGATATGATATTGCTTTTAATAAAATTTCTTCACCAACATTATTATGTTTAACGTGTTGCGAAGCGTTTAATAAAGCTATTCCACCACCTGGAACAATACCTTCTTTTATAGCGGCTTTAGTAGCACATATAGCATCTTCAACTCTATCTTGTTTTTCTTTTAATTCAATATCTGAGTTTGCACCTACTTTAACAACTGCAACTTTAGCAGATAATCTAGCTAATCTATGTTCATAACCTATTACTTCGTGAGGTTTTAATTTCTTAGATAACTTCTTTTTAATTTCATTAATTATTTTTTCTACTTCCTCGCTAATACTTTCAACCTGTATTATTGTTTGATCGTTACTCGTAGTTGTTTTTAAGCATGCACCTAAATAATCAATTTCAATTGTATTTAAATCATCACCTAAATCCTCATTTATTATTTGAGAATTTGTAAGTAATGCAATATCTTCTAGTATTTCTTTACGTCTTAATCCAAAAGCTGGTGGATCAACAATATTTACTTTTATATTGCCTTTCATTTTATTCATTACTAGTGCTGATAAAACTGGTGGTTCTACATCACCAATAATAAATAAAGCTTTATTGTTTTTAATAACGTACTCTAGTACATTTTGTATTTGTCTAATTGAATCAATTTTAGAATCAACTATTAATACTAAAGGATTTTCTAACTCTGAAGTGTTATTTTCTTTATTTGTTACAAAGTTAGGATTTAATAATCCTTTATCATACTCTATACCTTCAACAATTTCAACATTAGTTTCTCCTTGTTGTGAAGGTTCCATAATTACTACACCTGTTTTACCTACCGCTATAAATGCTTCAGCAATTAACTCACCAAGTTCACTATCATTGTTAGTAGATATTGTAGCAATTTGTTTAATTTTATCTTCAACTGGTACTGACACTTTATCTAAATAAGCAATAACTTTATTTACTGCTGATAAAATACCATCTTTAATTTGTCTACTATTTGTTTTATCTATATACTTATATGCTTCTTTTAATATAGCATGTGCTAGTATAGTTGCGGTTGTAGTTCCGTCACCAGCTTCTCTTACTGTTTTACGTGCAGCTTCTTTAAGTAGAGTTGCACCCATATTTTCTACAGGATTTAAAAGAACAATTGAATCTGCTACGGTAACACCATCTTTAGTAATAATAGGATTACCATTTGCATCTTCTAAAATAACACATTTACCGCTAGCTCCTAATGTAGAGCTAACAGCATTTGTGAGTTTTTCTATTCCTTTAAATACCTGTTCTCTAGCTTCATTGCCAAAGTTCAGATTTTTAACTATCATTTAATTTAATTTAATTTGATTATTTAAAGGTTTTAACGACTTTCGGACCTTTTAAAAAGTCTACTTTCTTAGCATAGTGTTCTACTGAACCATCAATAGCTTGCTCTGCTCCCTCCATAGTTTCTCTTCTAGTCACGTCGTTCCAAGTATCTTTATCGGGATCTTGGTATTCAGTTTGATAAAAACCGTTAGGTAATTGGGTTATCCTCCAGTTCTTTTTTTCTGCAAGATGTTTCCAAAGGTTAATGGTTTCTTCTGTAATTTGTGGTTGACTATTCCACGTTTTAGTCTGATAATAAAACGTCATAATATTTGGTTTTAAGTTTATATTTGGTTTGTTGCTCTTCCCGAGCAGGGTATGTTATTATCCTAGAGAACTAATACTAATCCCGCTAGGTGGGAAAAAATTTATTACTTCTTCTACTGAACTGTGAGCTTCTAGTAATACTCTACTTACTGCTTGGTCTAATACTGTTTTTGCATCACCTGCTGACATTCCATTAGTTATACTAACACTATAGTTTTGTGAACTTGAACTATTACTGTGAGCGAAAGAGAATATTGTAAACTGTAATCTTAATGGTGCATCATTAAACTCTGTTTCAAAGTCACCTATTTCATCTACAGGAACTAAGTTAACTATATTGTTTGAAGCAGATCCAACAGGAAAAGAATTTATATATATGTATTTACTCATGATTTTTTTATTTTAAAGTTTAAATTGGACAATTACTATTTTGAACGCCGTTTACTTGTCCAGTCCCTGTATTCCAATTACAAAAAGCACCATTAGTGAAACTAGCAGTACCTACTAATGAATTTCCTGCAGGTAAATAAACGCTACCAGCCCATAACTCAACGAATTGGCTCTCGTTTCCTCCAGGAGAAAATTCCGTTGCTCCATTACCAAAACCAGGTACACCACCTCCTGGTGAAGCTGAGAACATAGGGATTTGACCCCAATTAAGTACAAACGGTGAGAAAGATGCGTCTGCGATAACTCCTCCCTTAGCATTTAAATCAAAAGATATGTATAATTGAGAATTGTTAAAATCTGCAACGTTAGAATCATTAAGTTTTAAACCAAAAGCAACATCTAAGTTAGTAAAGTCAGGTTTATTACTTGTAGCATTATTTAAAATACCAACTGGCCACATTCCATTAGTTGATCCATAAATCATATCATTATTTGTGAGACTACAAGCGTTTCCAGAAGATGGTTCTGCTTGTAATCCAAAAGCATTATAATAATTATTATAATTTGTTGTTGGTCCGTTATTGGGAAGGAAACTTCTAATAGCAAATGATATAGAATCCATATTAGCATTAAATACAGGTCCAGCACCTAGATTTTTTAAATTATACACAAAGTCTAAAATAAGTGGGCAAATGGTGATAGCTGAAATTAAACTAGAACTATTTACTGTTATAAAAAATAGTTGACTATTAAATGAAAGAGCATAATTACCAGCATCAATTGGACCTGGTAAACCATTACCATTTTTGCTTGGATCGTATATATAAGTACCTACAGGTGGAATTGTGGTTCCGATATAGTCTAAACCTACTTGAGTATTTGGACTTGCTACACACGCTGCATCTAAATCAGCTGCTGCTATAATACTACCTGTTGTTACACTTCCTCTTACACCTACGTCTGTAATTGTAATTTGTGGAAGATATTCATTTAATACAAGCGCTGATGCAGATGTTAAACCTTCTGATAACCACTTATAAAATTGTTGCTTTATAAAAGCTTGATTAACCTCATTTCCTGGGTTTGTAAACTGTATAAATACATATTGATTACTCCATTGATAGTTAGTATTACCAGATCCATACGCTATTCCAATGCTATTGTCGCTAACTTGTACAACATTGATTCCTCGTAATTGTATTGGTTTGTTAAGTCCTGCGACGTTTACTATACCTATTTTGCTCATTTTTTTATTTTTTTAATATTTTCTTAAGTGTATTATTACTTGTTTTTCTTTATTTTTACATCTATGGACAGAAACTAGAAGCTGGAAAGCTTGGTTTAGGTAATGTCCAACTAGTAGCAAGATCGTCAAAGTCTCTACAGTCTGAAACAAGAGGAGCATTCCAACCACTTAAATCTTGATTAAAAGTAGATGCTCTTTGAAACATTGATCTCACAGTTGTAGCCTTACTCATATCCCAAGAAGATAAATCTTGATTAAATGCTTGTGCATTATAAAACATTGAACTAAATCCTGGTCCATTTCCTACATTCCACCCACTAATATCTTGATTGAAATTTTTACAATTTTCAAACATACTTTGAAACCCAATACCTGCCTGACCTGTTCCTACATTACTTACATCCCATGTTGTAACATTTCCTGCAAATGAACTATTATTATTAAATGTATTAGAAAACATAAAAGTCATTTGAGTTGCACTACTAACATCCCAGTTGTCTAGATCTTGATTAAAAATAGAATCCATAAACATTTGATCAAATTTTTCAACTTTTGAAACATCCCAGCTATTTAAAGGTTGTTGAAACGCTTGAGTTTCTGTAAACATGCTTGTCATGTTAGTTACTTTTCCAGTGTCCCAATTAGCAAGACTTTCATTAAAAGCAGAACAAGCACGAAACGTACTAATCATACTAGTTACATTTCTAGTATCCCAATTATTAATTCCACCGCCTACAAATTGAAAAGATTTTACAGGATCAGCAATTGGCCAGTTTCCGTTTATTGGTGAAAATATACTATTCATATTTGTAACTTGACTAGTATTCCAATCAGCCATTAAACCATAAGTCGGTATAGGTATACTTGCATTTACTGGATCTAATGTTATTGCATCAATAACAGCTTGACCAATAGTAGCATCAGTTAATGGTGGTCCTACATTAGGTGCAATTGCTGGTATATTAAAAGCTCTCCAATATACTTGTAGCTCTGGATTATAAAAAGCTGTACTACTTGCTGTATCTTGAGGTGGTATGCAGTCTACTTGTTTACCACCAGGTTTACATGTTATAGTTCTATTAATAGCTTCTTTTAATTTATCTATATAATTAAGTGATATAGGTGCGCTTATTTTGGGTATGTCATTTTTAGATGTTGAACAAATAACATTACATGTTGTTACACCTGATTCTGATGTTAAGTTGAATATAGCTTGCATTGTACCATCTGTCGCAATTTCTACATCTACATCTATTATTCTTTCTATTAATAGTAAATTATTACCATTAACGCCTGGATTTAGTGTTCCAGCTCCATCTTCTACTCCTCCTACTACTTTAAAGTTTATAAATTTTACCATTATTGTTTTATCATTATAATACCTGCAACATTTAATGGAGCCGCACCTGTTCCATCTGTTTGATATAGTTTATTTGTAATAACTCCGGCCGCACCTGCCGCAGCATCATCTGCAAAACTTTGTAAATTACCTATTAATACTCCTCCGTTTCCAGTTCTATTAAGATTTATATCACCGTCAGTTTCTAATTCTATTTCAGCTCCACCGGTTGCAGCTCTTGATATTACAAATCGTGATCCTGCTGCCGCGCCTGCATAATACATATTTACTACGCCTGATGCTCCTCCAGCCGGATGAGGAAATATAATACCATTAGAATTTGATGTTGCATTGTTTATGTTTAACGCATAAGGTACGTTAACTAAAGATCCCGTGTCTTCAATACCAGAATCTTGTATTTCACTGCTTCCCACTGGCGCTTTCCATTTAGTAAGCCTGTTAGTTGTTCCTGATCCAGTTACCATATCTGCTGGTGGAATATAAGGAGTTGGTCTAATATATGATGTTAACGCAGCAAGTGTTACAGATTTTGTAGGATTACCGTTTACATTCATTTGACTTATGAGAAGTCTATCTGCAGACTGTAAATCTCCAGAGTCTATTTTAGGATACGAAAATACTACTGCCATTGTTTATATTTTTGCTTGAAAGATAAATGTTATTGCTAATTCACCAGTGTTTGGTGTTACAGCTCCTGATTCTGTACCTACTACAGCTAATTGATCTCCAGCATTAAAGCTTTGATTAATGTTTGGTACTATAGCATTTGCATACGTTCCGTCATCAGCATTTGTTAATTGGAACAATGGAACTACAGGAACATAATTACCTATAACTGGATTTGAACCACTCGCAATTGTACCAATGTTAAACGCAACTTGATCGCCAACTGCTATGCTTAAAGGGGTGTCACCCATCCATGTGTAAGCAATTGATACTAATTCTACTGCTGTAGGTAGTTTGATAATAGGTATTTGTGTTGCACTAGTTACATTACTTGTCCATTCCATAAAATCAAAACTTCCACCACCACCAGAAGCTAAATTGTTAACTAATCCATTAACCATATATCTTCCAACTAAATCTCTAATTGAAGAAATTGTAAAATTCTTTGTAGGATTAATTTGTGTTGATCCAGCTGGTGGAGCTCCTACTTGTGTTCCCACTAGTAAATCTGTGCTTTTAGCCACAGCTATAGGATATGTTGAAATTATTGCCATTTTTCTTTAAATATTTTTATTTGTTTGTGTACATAGAATATACTTACACAAAAATAGGTAAATTTACTTTTTCCTGTGTAATATAAGATATCTATTATATAATACCTTACTCCTATCTAGATATTATACGTAGTATAATATCATTAAGGGGGAGAGATTACTAGTACCTAACCTAGAAATGTACTGGTACCTTGATCATATTTGAAAAGCTTGTTATATATAGAGAGGTATGG